>ULKL01031534.1_pt1 | contig 11885 bp, 9 predicted proteins | sample 1951161 | NCBI WGS metagenome assembly ULKL01 (sample SAMEA4835501, study PRJEB28245) | human gut metagenome | biome: gut microbiome; material: fecal sample | place: Denmark | collected 2008
TTATAACTTACTAAAAATAAGATAGATATGAGATAACATGTCAAAGTCATTTTTAGATATGATGTATTTTGATTTCTATAATTTTAGATGTAACTTTGCCCTTAAAAGAATTATCATATGAAAAGGACCTGCTATTTTTTAATTACGGTGTTCATGTTTATCATCTTCGCTTCATGCGACAGTCATGATAATCGAATCGATACTGCACTGTCTTTGGCTGAGAATCAGAAAGCCGACAGTGCGCTGAATTTGCTCAAAAATGTTGACCAAACGAAATTATCTGGCCAGGACTTGGCAATGTACTCTCTTGTGTATACGATTGCCCAAGACAAATCGGGCATAGACGTGGATAATGACTCATTGCTTCGTAACGCCTACATATATTATAATATAAGGCCCAATGACACTCTTTATGCCAAGTGTCAATATTATATGGGAAAATATTATGCTTTGAACGACAGTTCAGAGAAAGCTCTTAATTGTTTCTCCAAATCAATTAAAGAAGCTAAGAAAACATATGATTATCTGACTGAGAGCATGGCCTTACTTCAATCTTCTGTAATTCTAAGTGTATACGATGTAAATAAAAGCATATGTTATGCTTATAAGGCTTATGACACATATAACCTTCTTAGAAATGGGAATACTTCAAATAAAGCTTATTTACTACTAAACTTGGCTGAGTGCTATTCTTATAAGAAAGGAAAGATGGACACCTGCCTGTTACTGACTAATAAAGCCTTAGGTTATGCAACGGCTTCAAAGGACTCAACGGTCATAGCGGATGTCCTACAGGATTTGTCGAATTTCTACGACATGTCTGGACAAGTATATATGGCTTTAAAGGCAGCGGAAGAATCCTTCAATTATAGGCCCTCACATGATGTCCCTGCAATATTAACTTTGTGCAATGCCATGTATAAAGTAGGAGAAACAGAACAGGCAAAAGATTTACTCTCCAAAATAAAAATTGAAGAATATGGTGATTATGGGGATGTAATATACACCTTGCGCAGACTTATCGCGTTGGCAGATGGTGATTTAAAAGCTGTAAATGCCTATGCCGATTCAACTGAAACTTTTTTGACTAAGAAAAACGTTGAAGAACTATCCGTAAAAGACAAGTACTATAAGCTTTTAGTTGCAAAGGAAACTAAGAGAGCTACCGTCCAAAAGGAAAGTAATTTTAAAACCATACTGATATTTGCAACGTTGACGATTGCCATCCTAGTTATTTTGTTTATAATAATTAGAGTAAAGGAGGGAAAGCGGATACAGAAAATGGAAATCGAGAACAAAGAACTACAGATTGAAAATATCCGAAGTTTTCTCTTGAAGAAGATTGATGTGGTAAAAAAATTGATGGAATGGAAAGACGGAAAGAATGGCAGGGAGAAGGAGAATGAGGAAAAGAATGGAAAGGAAGAAGAGAAAGGGGACAATGGAAAAGGTGATGATAAAAAGCCAAAAGTGATGGAAGACAAAGATTGGGAGGAATTGGAAGTCTTCCTTGATAATGCGGATGGAATGTTTGTCAAAAGGATAAAGGAAGAGTTTCCTGCACTCACGAAGAAGGATATCCGTTTTCTTATGCTCATCAGATTACGGTTACCGATTAATATAATAGCGGAAATATATCATATCAAAGACACCTCCGTGCGTCAGAAACTCTTCCTTATCAAGCCGAAATTAGGACTAAAAAGTGGTGACGATTCTGCAAAAGAGTTCATAGAAAACTACTAAATGACAAAGAAAAATTATTTTTAGACATATGTATTAGGGGGGGGTGATATGTAACACGCTTATTATCAGCTAGCTATATCAAAATACCAAGAAAGTAATTTTTAGATATGTAAAATTTTGAGGGTATCTGATTGTTGCCTAACTTTGCAACCGTAATCTTAAAGAGAACAAAAATGAAAAAGATTTTATTACTTTCTTTTATTGCCCTGACATGTTGCTTTAACATGAATGCGGAATCAGTTCCATTGAGACGTCGCGCAATGTTTCAACACGGAAGAATGAGAATGCCGTCAATAACTATTGTTGAAGCTGACTATGAGAACAGAACTGTAACTTTGAATATAAAGAAATACTCAGGTACTGTTTGGATAAACATATATGATGACAATGGTAGTATTGTAGGTGCAAATGCTGCCAATATATCTGGAGCGGGTATAGTCACAATGGAAGTAAATAATCTATCCAGTGGTGTATATATCTTAAGTGTAGCCTTAAGTAGTGCATCCTATGAAGGTTCATTTCAGGTTGAATAATAATGGCCATATTATATACAGACCACACTGGTTAAAAAGGAAAGTTTGACCCAAACTTTCTAGGGTGTTTATTTAAAATTCAAAATTATGAACTCAAATCTAAAAATGGAAATGCTTTCCAGCAAAGAACTGGAACAGATTTTGGGTGGAACCGTTGTTATAACGACTACAACGACCACTACGGTAGACGATGATGGACACACCACCACGACCACCACGACCACTACGACTACAACGAAATAGACTGATTTAATCATCTTAATTTCGTAAATCCTATCATTTCATTACGCAGCGAGTGTAATAATCTATACTTGTTGCGTAATGATGTACTCAAAGAAATAGTATCTATGACGAAGAGATTACTCCCCATAATATTTTTGTTTTGTACCATATCTATGTGCATGTGTGGCCAGACAATCAAAGGACATGTAGAAGATAATTTAAGAAGTCCTTTACAATTCATTGATATATCTTTACTCTCTAACAAAGATTCCATTTTTCTAGGCGGAACAGTAACCAATGAGTCTGGAGATTTTATAATTAATCCAAATCAACTTGAGGAATCCTTAGATATAAAATTTCATGGATTGGGCTTTGCAACTAAGACGGTTCACTTGCGGATCTCAAGTCAAGATACTATAAATATAGGTACTGTAACTCTTAATTCAACGACACAGAACTTGGACGAAGTCATTGTAACAGGTAAAAGACGAATGGAATACAAAGGAGGTCAATATAAATTAACAGTTACAGGAACAGATCTTGAAAAGTTGCCTAATATTTACTCTGTCCTCTCGTTCCTTCCTTTTGTTACTGTCAACGGTGAAAACTTGTCAGTGATAGGTAAAGGCCGATTGATGATAGAATTAAATGGGCGTGAAGTTAAAGACATGTCTTTAATAAATACCCTCTTGCCATCACAAATAAAAGATATAATTATAATCCCACACGCACCGTCATCTTACGATTCGCAATACGATGCTGTTATAAAAATTAAAACCATTACGAACATTAAGGATATTGCTTCTGCGCAAATAGGACACTCTACAATCATTTCTAGGCGGTATTCTGATCGGCAATACGCTAATATCAACTTTAAGAAAGGCAAATTCACAGCTTTTGTTTCTTATCAATTCCGCGATAACCATTCTAAAGATATGGCTACCAATCAATATTTCGTATATACTGAAATAGGTTCCGAAAGACTCCGTAATAGCTCTGACAATGCTGCAACATCTTCATTAAGAAGCCACAAAATAATACTGAATCCATCCCTAAAAATAGATTCGCATAATTTATTGGACATTCAATATATAGCAAGTTTTGATAGGGACAAAAATATCATGCAAACGAATGAGACTTCTTCTTGCTCTCTTCTTTCAAACATAAACACCCGATCCCATTCTTATACTCAAGGAAATGGTCACAATATACAGGCAAAATATCAATATTTTGGTTCTAATTCATATGCTACTATAAATGTAGGTTACATAAATTATGAAGCAAGACAAGGCTGTGACATTATGTCAGGTTCAGAGCAATTCTCAAACATTACAGGACATAATAGGTACTCTGTCTATACATTAAAATTCGATTATAACCTATCATTTGCACACTATTGGCATATGCTTGCAGGTGTCAGATATTCTTATGTGAAAAATATTGGCACTTCCGACTCTCACAGTATTAATCAGAATGCTCTTTCCTATACCAATGGAACACATTTAAAGGACAAGACACTTGGATCTTATATAGACATGTCTTACTCGTCAAAGAAACTAAATGTATCATTTGGCATAAGGCCTGAGATTACAAGTCAAAAGTATGAGTGGAACACTGCAGGTTATATGAGTAGGCATTCATTAGGTATTTATCCATCTTTAGACTTGAGCTGGAACGTTTCTCCGTCTTTGATATTTGATTTTGGATATTCTGTAAAGAGCTCTCTTCCTAGCTTTAAAAATCTCTCTCCACTACTCAGATACATAAACACACACTTATATGAAGAGGGTAATAGCGAATTGAAGAAAATGGTATCACATAATATATTCTTAGCAACAGTCATTCATAATAAGATAGTGTTGGAATGTGACTATTTTTATAAAAGGCATATTCCTGTATATATTTTCCAGGAAATGAAAGGGCATGATGGTATACTTATAAATAGCCCTATAAATCTCGATGCCAGCTACTTGGAACTACGTTTAAATTATTCGGACAAATTTGGTTTTTACAGGTTTGCTTATAATGGACTTTTGCATTATGACACAAATAAGACTCCTTTTATTCTTAATAATGTCAATAGTAACAAGCCGGAATTGTATCTTTCAACTGTTAATCAGTTTGATATTACCAGAAGGTTAATGCTCTTTTGTAATTTTGACATGTCATCATCCTATCGCTCATTAGGGACATACGTGCATCAGTCATTTAGATTAAGTGCCGGCATTTACTGTTCTCTCTTAAAGGCGAAACAGTTGACCATTATATTATCCGTAAATGACATTTTACATAATAATGTACCAAATAGTAATACGCAGTTGTATAATGTAAAATCCATTCGTCATTTGTCTCAAGATACAAGAAATGTAAACTTGACGATAAGATATAATATTAATAATTTTAAAACAACTTTCAAGAAAAATAATTCGAATGAGGCAGAAGTGAAAAGGATCAATTAAAATGGCGCATAAGATAAAGTTATATCTACAATTCGATTCCATGTTGTGTGGTATTACATGTCTACAAATGATATGTAAATTTTATGGCAAGAAATATACATCTGAATTCTTGACAGGGTTATGCCATGCGACTACTGAAGGTGTGTCACTTCTCAGCATCAATGAAACTGCGATTTCATTAGGATTTCATACTTTATGTGCAAGAGTTGATATTAAGACTTTAATCACTTCATCATTGCCATGCATCCTTCATTGGAACCAAAACCATTTTGTTGTACTTTATAAAGTTAAGAAAGGAAAAAGATTTTATGTTGCTGACCCAGGAAAAGGACTCATAAAATACAACCTTGACGAGTTTAAAAGTCATTGGATAAGCACACGAAGTGATGGTGAGGACAAGGGCATCGCGATGTTCCTTGAACCAACACCGGCGTTCTACTCGCACAAGGAGGAGAGGGAAGACGAAAGACAGAGCAATCCCCGTTCTTTCCGGTTTCTCTTTGGCTATGTCAGGAAATACAAGCGATATTTCGGACAGATCGTGTTGGGAATGGTCGTCGGCAGCCTGTTGCAGCTCGTCCTGCCATTCCTCACGCAATCCATCGTGGATGTAGGCATCAAGAATCAGAATATAGGCTTCATCTGGCTGATTCTGCTTGGCCAGCTGATGCTGACGTTCAGCCGTACTGCCATCGATTTCATCCGCCGCTGGCTGTTGCTGCATATCTCTATGCGTGTCAACATCTCGCTGGTGAGCGACTTTTTCATCAAACTCCTGAAACTTCCGATGTCGTTCTTCGACACCAAGCTCATGGGTGATCTCATGCAGCGCATGAACGACCACAGCCGGGTGAACAACTTCCTCACCAACCAGTCGCTGAGCATCACCTTTGCCATACTCACATTCCTCGTCTTCTCAGTTGTGTTGTTCTTCTACAACAAGCTCGTGTTTGCCATTTTCCTTCTCGGCAGTTTCCTGTATGGTGCCTGGATATCCCTGTTTCTCCGCAGGCGCAAGGTGCTTGACTATGAGTTGTTCGAGCAGCAGGCTATCAACAACAACAAGACCTATGAGTTCATCACTTCCATGCAGGAAATCAAGCTCCAGGACTGTGAGCAGCGCCGACGCTGGGAGTGGGAGGACACGCAAGCCGACCTCTTCGGCGTGCAGATGAAGTCACTGAAGCTGCAGCAGACGCAGGAGGCCGGCAGCATACTCATTAACGAAGTGAAGAACATTGTCATCACGGTCGTCTCTGCAGCAGCCGTCATCCATGGTCAGATGACGCTCGGTATGATGCTCGCCGTGCAGTATATCATCGGACAACTGAACTCGCCCGTTGAGCAGCTGATGAACTTCTTCTACTCCTTGCAGGACGTGAAGATCAGTCTTGAGCGTATCAATGAGATCCACCGGGTGGACGATGAGAACGGGAAGAAAGGACTACAGACCTCGCTTGCCGACAACAGCAAAGGCATTGATATCAACAGCATCATGTTCAAATATGATCCCCATGCCTTGAAGAAGACCTTGGACGATGTGACCATCCATATCCCCAAGGGCAAGGTGACAGCTATCGTCGGCGCATCAGGCTCCGGCAAGACAACACTTGTCAAACTTATATTAGGCTATTATCCGGTTTTAGAGGGCAAGATTAATATCGGCGGTACCGATATCAATACGCTCAACAAGAAATGGTGGCGGCGTCAGTGCGGTGTCGTCATGCAGGACGGCGTGATCTTCTCCGAGAGCATCGCGAGGAATATTGCCGTGGACGACGGCGACATCGATAAGGAACGGCTGTTGAGAGCCTCGGAGATAGCTTGTATCAAAGACTATATCTTGTCGCTGCCGCTGAAGTACAATACGAAGATCGGACGTGATGGTGTTGGCTTGAGCCAGGGACAGAAGCAGCGTATCCTCATTGCCCGTGCTGTGTACAAGAATCCCGACTATATCTTCCTTGACGAGGCAACGAACTCTCTTGACGCCAACAACGAGCGAGCCATCGTTGAGAATCTCGACAGGTTCTATAGAGGCAAGACAGTCGTCATTGTCGCCCATCGCCTGAGTACCGTCCGCAATGCTGACCAGATAGTGGTTATCGACCACGGCAAGGTAATTGAGACGGGTAACCACGAGACGTTGACAGCCAAGCGCGGAGCCTACTATAACCTGGTCAAGAACCAGCTGGAACTTGGCAATTAGCATATTGCGAGCAACCGTCCTTAACGCTTTAGCAGGACAATAACATTTTAATAACTTATCAAGATGAAAGTAAGTATCAGTAATGACATTCTTGATCAGAATGTTGAGAAAATCAATGAGTTCCTCTCGAAAAAGGGAATGAGTTTGATTATGGGTGGTGACAAGGAACTTACAATTCTAGAGCCCAAGTGGGGTAACACCAATTATGCCGAGTCCACGCGGCCTATTGGACGTTAACCGAATGTAATTGGACACTGGGCAGTTTACTGCCCAGTGTCTTTAAAAGAAGAAAGATGGAATTTAACGAATTAATTCTGAAAGTCACCAGTTGCTGCAATCTTAATTGCAGGTACTGCTACGTATTCAATCAGGGCGACAACTCCTATATGAGCGAGCCGCCTGTTATGAGTCCACGTCTGATTCACAGTATCTTATTTAGAATAAACGAACATTGTCGCAAGCATAATATAGATGAGTTCCTGATTATCTTTCACGGAGGAGAACCTCTGATGGCTTCCAAGAGCTTTTATACTCATTTCATAAAAGAGGCTGACAAGATTGTTAAGGATACCAAGCTTCTCTATGGACTGCAGACGAATGCGACCTTACTCTCACAAGAGTGGATAGACCTGTTTCAAAAGTTGGATATTTCCATAGGAGTATCCATTGACGGGCCGCGTGACGCATCAATAAACAGAGTTTATAGAAATTCAGGGAGACCTGCTTATGATAGCATAATTGCCGGCATTAATTTATTGAAGGCTAACAATCTTCCTGTAAATATCCTTAGCGTAATTAACACATCGTCAGACCCTCATGAGGTTTATGCGCATCTTCAAGATATAGGTGTTGAATTCGCAGACTTCTTATTCCCTGATGTAACCTATGATCATGGAGGCTCACCAAAGACTGGAGAATGGCTGTGCCAATTATTCGACCTGTGGTATGACGATGAAAGCGACCGTAAACCAATTATCCGCTATTTAGATTCGGTCGTCGGACTGTTTCTGGGTGTCGAACGTGGCTATGAAGTGCTGGGACGTAAGACCAACCGTACCATAAGCATCAAGCCGAATGGAAATCTGGAACTTGTAGACAATCTGAAAGTATGTGGCAATGGCTTTACTCATACGGGAATGAATATTGTTGAAAATTCATTTGACGATATTGCCAATAATGCCGTCATGAGAAAATACTATTATTCCCATTCATCAAAGGTGCTATGCAAAGAATGTCTTGATTGTGACATTTGTGATATATGCGGTGGAGGAAACCTTGCCCACCGCTACTCAAAGCATAACGGCTTCAATAATCCTTCGGTTTATTGCAAGGACATTAGGATGCTTTGCACTCATATCCAGCATAGGTTGTCTGTCGACTTGCCAACAGTTTTCAACTCAAAAAATATAAAAGTATTATCATGAGAAGTATTATTCCTATTTTTGTTCTCGCCATTTATTCGATAGCAATACATGGTCAGAACGTCAGCACGTCTGACTCAACAACTCTTAAAGAAGTCGTGGTATCCGCCAAGCACCATGTACGGCAGGATATCAGCGGCGACATATATACACCCAGTATGAGAATTAAGGAGAATGCTTCTGATGGTTTGCAGCTGCTTTCCATGCTGAACTATCCTGGACTTGGTGTTGATTTGGTTCAGAAAAGTATTTCTTATACAAGTAGCGGTGATGTCCAGATAAGAATCAACCATGTTGTTTCTTCAGTTGAGGATTTGCTCTCACAGCAGCCCTCAAATATCAAGAATGTGAGGTTCGTCACCATGCCGGGACAGAAATACGGCAAGGACATCAGCCTTGTTATAGATGTCGCTACCAAGCGCGCTGACAGAGGGTATGAAGCAGGCCTTTCTACAATGGATGCAGTAAATGCCAATTATCATGACGAAAGCCTTTGGGCGCATAAGACAAACAAGAACAGCGAGTTGGGCGTCAGATACAACTTCAAGGCAAACAGTAACAGCAAAGTCTATGCTGATACAAGACACAGATATACAGGATCTGTGACAAATACATTAGATATCAGCAGAAACGGCAAATACAGCAACAGTGAGTTTACATCGCATGATGTGGAACTGGGTTACAATTATGCGCCTGAAAGCGAGAATCTTGTCTTTGATGTCAAGGCAGGCATGAACTTCTCGGGATTTCCTCAGAGGAGACTGACGGAGAATATATCCTATGATAATACCCATACTATTTCTGAAACATATAATAAAAGCAGAAGCTTAACGCCTTTCATCAAAATCTACTTGAATCGTTCTTTGGACTCATTGAGTACAATCTCAGCCTACCTTACGGGCGCGTATTTGAGAAACAGATATACGAGGGGATATACCGTGGAGTCCTTAGACAATGTTTATCGGGTAAGGGGTGCCAAATACAGCATGCATGGGGAGATTGCCTATGGAAGAGATCTGGCACGGAACAGTAATCTTACGGCCGGTTTTCAGTATGACGCATCCAGTACTAAAAATGAGTATCAGAGGACCAACGCTATGGATTACACTATGCATGAAGACCAGCAGCTGTGGTTTGTGGAATATGCGTTGCGCCTTAGCCAATTCCAGTTTCAGGCAAGTGCGGGATTGAGCAGAAGCCACAACAGCATGAGTCAGTCCTCATATACCTATGTGACTTTCAAGCCGGAATTGAGCCTACTGTACAAGTTCACCGACTGGCTCTCAGCCTCTTATAAATTCGAGAGGTCACCGGAACTTCCAAGCCTGGCTGATATGACGGATTTCAAAAGGCAGGATGACCTGTGGGAAACAACTGCAGGCAATCCACTATTGAAGCCTTATGGCCTGAATTCTAATGAGATGAAGATAAGTGCCGACTTAGGAGACACCTATTTATCTCTCAGAGGTAATTTCGATATTACGAACAATAGCATATTCCTGCTGCCTCCCACATGGGACGCCGCAAGTCAATATTACCTCATAACGAAAGAGAATGGTGGCCGATACCGTCATCTGCAAGTCAGTCTATATGGTGAGCAGTATCTGTTTAGCAGGAAACTGTTCATCTATGCGATGCCATATATGATACACGATATCTCCAAAACAGACGTCTATTCCCTCAGTAATACAATGTTCTCCGTCAAGGCTGGCCTCAGTGTTTACCTCAAACGGCTGACATTCGATTTCGATTATGATTCACCGTCAGAAACGCTTACAGGCGAAACGGTGTTCAGGAACCTTGGTACAACAAACTTATGCGCAACATACAGAATGAAGAGCCTGTCCTTGAAACTTGGCATAAGGAACGCCTTTAATCACAAAGGATCAGGAAATGTAGAGGAGAGACTTTCAGCCAATGCTTATAAGAGGACAGAGATCCGCAATCACGCGTTCGGTAACATGGTGTACTTCAGTTTGACATGGAACTTCCTTCGCTCCTCGAAAAAGAGAAACACTCAAAAGAATGTTATAACATCAGACCCGAGCCTTGATGACGGTATTGTAAAGTAATGTTTTATATGCAAAAATTAAAGAAAGGGTATGAGTGAGACTAACAATATAGAGCTTCGTAGCGAGAAAGTACGCCAAATTATTGGCAAAGTGCCTCCCGTGTTAGCTCGCACGGGTACATTCATAATCACAATCCTTGTGATAGCACTTGCTGTGGCTTTCTACACCATCCGCTATCCGATAACGATAGAGGTTGAGGGCAGAGTTATGCCTCACGACACCCTTCAAATCGCTGTCTCTTACAAGTATCTCTATCTTTTCACAGAGCCGAGGCAGGTCAGCGTGACTTATGAAGGAGAAGACACGAATGCCCGGCCTCATGTATATACCATCACATCCTTTAGCCGTAGGCTGCTGAGCATAGGATCAGCCAACTACTTTATCGCCAAGGCAAGTGTTGCAGCAGACAAAGGTCATATTCAGATTGGGCAAAAGACAGAAGGACAGATGATCGTCAGTGACAAAACCCTATGGCAGCAGGTATTCCGATAGTTTGCAGACACCGAACACGATTTTGCGAACACGAATGAATTATGACATTTAACAGATAGGAAAATGATGATTAAAGAGCATAGTGAGAGCTAATAAATCTGGGATGGAGTTCATTTTTAGACCTTGATTTTTGAAGCTATTTCTATAATCTATTGTTAGATAAAAGTTTACGCGTAAATGCAATAGTGGAATAAATAGACCTATGTTTGTTGGAGCATCTTAGAATTTATCCTAACTTTGCAGCAGAATTTAAAACAATTACTTATAGCTATGGAAATAAAAATATGGTAGTTACTCTCAAGTAATGCATAATGGTGGCCACATTATTAACAGACCACACAGACCAAAAAGTTATTTGGAATCCGGAAAACCACAAAAGAGTGTAGCGGTAATATAAAACATATATATTCTAAATTTTATAAAAGATGAAAAGCATTTTTTACTTATGCGCATTTATCATTGCGATGACTCTGTTCTCGTGCTCCGATGGCACAGAGCAATCCATAAGTGATGCTTCACTTCCTTCAAAGGAACAAGCACCCTTGAATCACTTGACAAGAGCATCAGACTCTTCTGATAGTCTCTGCCTACTTGAATTCGACGATTCAATGAGATCTCTCTTGAATTTCCGGACTAAAGTTGTTCGTCATACTAGGAAAGTTGGACAGTCTCCAGCAGATTATGACGCCAACTTTAGTAGCAACATGTTTGCTATACGTGAGCTTCCTGTTACT
>ULKL01009062.1_pt1 | contig 11820 bp, 7 predicted proteins | sample 1951161 | NCBI WGS metagenome assembly ULKL01 (sample SAMEA4835501, study PRJEB28245) | human gut metagenome | biome: gut microbiome; material: fecal sample | place: Denmark | collected 2008
TTCATCTTCTTGAATGAGACATACTCATAGTTTAAAAGCAAATTATTTGAGATAATTTCTCAAATAATTTGCTTGTAAACTGATTCAAGCAGATCCGATACCTACAATTCGTTTTCCTTTACCCAAATAGAGAAGCCCCTTGGCTGCACAATAAATGTTACACGTCCATCTTTAGAAACTTTTACTTTATTCGTTGGTGAAAATGCATCAACCAGTTGCGTATCGGACAAATCTTTAAAACCTTGAGAATTAACTGAGAGGTTAATGCTTAAAGTGTCTGTATCATTGTTGTTTAAAACGATAATAGCTCCACTTGTAGATCTTGTGCCTTGCCGTCGGGCAACATAAACGTTTTTTGTAACTTTCTCTGGTGATGGATTCCCTGTTTCTGTAAGAACTACGGTCTTACCGCCAATATACTTTTTCCTTATTTCAATGAGCTTTGAGATCGTGTCTTTAAGACTTGTTGGGGCTTCAACTATTTGCTGATGGTCATTAACGTCATATTGTTTAACAGCAAAATAATGTGGATAGAAAATGCAAGGCGTTCCTTCATGAGTCAGGATATAAGCATAAGCCATTGCATAATCTTTAGTTATCCACTTATCATGCTCTTTGCCTGTATCGTGGTTATCGACGAAAGTGACAACATTGTCTGGTGGCAAGGCGTAACCTTCGTTATTACGAATCATACCTGCGTGATTAAGACGTGATATATCAAAGTCGTTGCCACTATTATTGCACATTTCTGTTAGTGTAAATTTCAAAGGAAAATCAAACGCATGTACATTTGCGCTGCCTTTTGCTACGCTGTCAACCCATTCTTTAATGTATTTAGCCGACCCCCAGTATTCGCCAACAACAAATGGCTGTTTACCATTTAATAGCGGTAGACCGCGAATCCATCTGCTGACGAATTCAGGTTGAAGTCCACGAACAAAATCCATTCTGAATCCGTCAAATCCAATTTCGTTTCTTAGCCATTTGCCCCAGTTACATAGTCTGGTCTGTACTTCCACGCTATATGTGTCCAAATCGTTTCCAAAGAATTTTGTCCTTGGACGCAGCACATCGTCGGTAAAATCAGTCAGAGAATCATTTTCTGACGAAGGGTGAAAATTCCAATATCTCCATTCATAATTTGGTTCACCTGCACCATTATGCTTTGGGAAATAAAGATGAGTCTTTGTGTAAGCAACAGAGTCTATCCAACGAATATCTTCTTCCGGATAAGCTTCTTTTCTTCCAGATTTTACATAATCAGTAACAACAGGATTCTTTTCAAAGTTTTCATCGCCACCATATAGATGATTGAGTACTACATCAGAATATACATTGATATTATTTCTGTGCATTTCGGCAATCATTTCTTCCAATTCCTTTCGGCTGCCATATCTTGTCTCTATGGTACCTTTCTGAAAGTAGTTGCCTAAATCAAAATGGTCATAAATTCCATATCCGCTGTCAACTATGCCCCAATTTCCTTTTGCAGGGACCGGAGTCCATACGCTTGTTATACCTGCATCCTTTAATTCAGGCGCGATCTCTCTCAAATGATCCCACCATGACCCGTTCTTGTTTGCCTCGTCAACAGGCACATCCCAATAGAATGCCTGCATCATGACATTGGATATATTGTTCTGTGCTAATATTAAACAAGGAAAGAAAAGAAACAGTAGACAAAAAAAATGACGAATGCTTAAGATATTGTTTCTTTTCATAGTTGTAAAATTAAGTTAGTTATTAATTGCTTCTGGGGTAGCTGTTTTATACCCCAGAAGCAAAATATAGAAATTTTATGCAGGAGTGATTGTTGCCTTGTTGTTATTGGCATCAAGGGTAATCTTGTATGTGCCTGCACTTACGTGAATGTTCGGTCCGCCTTGAGTGAGGGCGTTGAGGTCACCACCAAGGTTGATAGTCCATGATGCATCCCAACGGAACTTGAGGTCGCCGTCATTGACAGTGGCTGTAATCGACCAAGTCTGAGTGGCGGGATCATAAGTCATAAGCTGTCCCTTATCCCAACCGTCAGGCAGAGCATCACCGATGATTTCCCATCCGGTCTTTGCTACCGATGCAACCATCTTCTTGGTATCAGCAGTAATCTTGTAGTAACCGGTATTCGGAATAACGATATTCGCGCCATCACCAATGACGAAATCACCCTTCGACTGATCATCGTTCCATGTTATGTCGCCAACGATTCCAATCCATGTGCCACCGTCATAGAACTTGAACTCTGTACCAGCATCGAAGTAACCTGAGCCTGTGTACTTGAAGTCGCGAGCCTCTGATGTTACCTTGTATGCCGACTCTGCCTCCGGCGACCAGCCCTGGTAACTGCCAGGAAGGGTCATGAACGCACTACTCAGTTCGATAGTTGTCTTATCGAGCGAGTATGTGTATTTGCCAGCATTCGTGAGATTCAGAGTTACGATGTATGCACTCTCATTTGCTACAGGAATATCAGAGCCACTCGGTGCAAGACCAAATTCTGTTGCTCCGTCGCCACCATAGTTGATAGTCCAGTCATTGTTTGCACGGAACTTGAAATGATTTGGGGTCAGGGATGTTATGACAGTCCACAAACGTGTATTCTCGTCATACTCCATTTGTGTGTCGGTACTCCAACCACCGGATGTGGCGTCGCCAATAATGCCCCATGTGTTGCATGGAACAGACTGTGAAACTGAGCCGTCAGGATTGAGTGTTACTTCGACAAACCCCTTGCCTTCATCTGTAACAGTCTGGTTGCTAGCAAGCACCTTGCTTACATCCTTACCATCAAGTATTGCGTATGAGGTTGCATTGTCAAACTGTACGTATCCCTGGTAAACGCCATCGCCATCAGGGTCGCCGATGAGATAAGCCTTTGTGAAGTCCCAGTCAGGATAGCCAACTGCGACATAGGCATAAGGCCAATCGATATTGTCAGTATTCGGGTCATAGGCAGTAGCTTTGAAGCTGACGGTATTTGACGCGCTGTCCTGCGCATTGTCAAAAGCCTTTGACTTCAGCGATACAGTGTAATCGTTGCTCTGACCAGGATAGGCACCGATCTTAGCAAGGATGCTGTTCATCTCAGAGTTGGTAAAAGTAAGCTTATTATCGCCGGTCTCGCCAATGACGGTACTCTCCTGATTGCTGTTATTGGTCAGCGTTACTTCATAGTTGACTACTGCTCCGGCGCCGTAATTCGCCTTTTCCCATGAAATCTCAGGGAAGTTCTCTGATCTGTTGTCCTTTGTTATTACAACATCCGACGGAGAAACTGGATTCAGCGTGGCAGTATGCCGCAGTTGCAAAACAGGGTCGGTGATGTCGTCAGAGCACGACACCATTGCAAGGACTGTTGCGGCAAGGAATATATATTTTTTTAGTTTCATAATACTTTGCTTTTTAGTAACCTTCATTTTGTGTCAAATTCTCATTAGAGCCAATATCGTCAGAAGGCAATGGGAAAACTGAGTAATAGCTTGCTACACCCTTACCCTCGGCGACTCCGCCCTTCCATGGCCATACGTAGTCATCGCCGGTGTACTTGCCGAAACGGACAAGGTCAGTACGGCGCTGTGCCTCGAAGAACATCTCACGTCCACGCTCGTCAAGCATGAAGTCAAGATTGAAATCGCTGTCTGAGATAGGTGCTGCAAGTTTGTCGGTATATGCACGCTTGCGCAGGTCATTGATATAGCCGATGGCTTCGGATCTTGTTGCACCCTGACCGCCACGGAGTACGGCTTCGGCAAGATTCAGATAGACCTCACCAAGACGGAACAATGGGAAGTCGGTGTAAGCCTCGGTTGATGCAGGCTTGCTGCCGTCCTTGTTTACATTGTAGAACTTTGTTACAGGAATACCATTATTCTTGAAATCAGACTCGCTGGTAATTTCATAATTGGTTGTAGCATCGGTGCGCAACATCTGACGACGGCTGTCCTTGTCATATTCGTTTTCCTTTGTAAAGAGCTTGAAGAGTGACGACTTGGCGCGTACACCCTGCCATCCACCTTTTGCATTGGTTTCTTCTTGGAAATCGGCAGAGCCCCAGCAAAGCAGTGCTGTCATTCCTCCCCATGTCATGGTTTCCTCGCCTTCATAGCGGCATGGGAAAATCATCTCCAGAGAGTGGTCGTTGTCGGCCTTGAACATATCGCCATAGTTCTCTTCAAGTTTGTATCCGGCATTGATAACCTTTTTTGAGTAGGTTATGCAGTCGGTATAGCGGTTCTCACCAACATAGGTTTCTGCATTCAGGTACAGGCGAGATAGGGCTGCCCACAGCGCTGCCTTGTTGGCATGTCCGTAATCGTCATTCCATCCCGGTACAGGGTCGAGAAGGTCAGGCTCGGCAGCAAGCATCTCGCTTTCAATATACTTAAACAAGTCTTCCTTCATGATCTGCTTAGGGCGTGCACTTCCTACTGTGCTTGTCTCATCGACGAAAGGAACGTTGCGATACAGGTCAAGAGCGTACTCATACATCAGTGCTCTCATGAAGCGGGCTTCGGCACGATACTGCTTGACCTTTGCAATGACGTCATCGCTGCATCCACGTGAAGCCAGCTTGTCGTCGGTAGTCTCACGAAGGAAAGCATTCGAAAGCATAATCTGATAGAACAGACGATAATAAGAGCCTTTTATCCAAGGAGAAGATGCGCTCCATGAAATATGGTTGAAGTCTGGGATGCCCGGGTCGTTCCAGCAGCAATGAGCATCATCGGAAGCAAGCTCCTGCATGTTCCACAGTACACGGATGAAAGAAGCCTGTGATCCTCCATCAATGCCTACAACATCCTGCTCGGCATCACCGCCCTGGTTACCGCCGATAACAAGTCCGGCATATATCTTGGCCAGACTCTCCGTGTAAGAATCTATTTTGCTGCCGAAGACGACATCCGATACGAGGTCGTCCTTATCGATAGGCACCGTGTTGAGGTCGTCGGTGCATGACGAGAAGGTCATTATGCCGACAGCAGCTATGATGGAAATAAATTTTATTCTTTTCATTGTCTTTAGTTTTAGAAATTAACGTTTACACCCAACAGGAATGAAATTGGTCTTGGATAGAGGTTGTTGTCAATGCCATCACCACTGATTTCTGGGTCAAGTCCGCTGTAGTTGGTTATTACGAAAGGATTCTGAACGGTGAAGTAAACTCTTGCGTTCTGCTTTTCGTTGAACAGTTTGTCGAACGTATATCCGAGGGTTATGTTGTCCATACGCAGGAATGAAGCTTTCTGAACATAGAAGCTGCTGCGGTACTGACCGGCCTTGAAGTCGTCAACCCAAGCTGATGTCATACGGTTCTTCAAGAACCCTGTCTGGTCGTACATTTGTGAGCCGTCCCATGCTTCTCGGTTCGACTGTACATTGTTATATACATAGTTGCCAAGACTTGCGCGGAGTGCGAATGACAGATCCCAGTTCTTATAAGAAATCTGGTTGCTTAGTCCCATGAATACGTTAGGCGCAGACTTCTTGTAAACGATCAGGTCGTTTTCGTCAATTTTGTTATCTCCATTTTGATCAACATAAGCGCCTTCTATTGGTCTGCCGTTGTTGTCATACATTTGCTCGAACACATAGAATGAGTTATATGGATGGTTCACGGCATTAATCATGATGTTGTAGCCTGTAGCTCCGTCTATACCTCCATGAATAACACCCTTGTAGGATGGATCATCGTTGAATGTCAGCTTGGTAATCTCATTCTTGTTGTATGAGAGATTGTAGCTGATGGTCCAATCCCAGTCCTTTGTAACGACAGGATGAGCTGTCAGAGAGAACTCAATACCCTTGTTCTCCAAAGTTCCGACGTTAGTGAGGAGTTCATTACTGAAGTTAGTTCCTGCCGGAGCAGTAACTGTGTTAAGCAGATTGTCGGTCTTGCGATAATAGTAATCGAATGTTCCGGTAATTCTGTTCTTGAGGAATCCAAAGTCCAATCCGACATTCCATGTCTTGGTCTCCTCCCACTTAAGATTCTCGTCATAAGCCTGTGGCGCAATTAGTCTGTACTCGGTATTGCCGAAGTAGTAGTTGGCTCCTGCCTTAGAGTAAGAATAGCGTGCCAAATATGGATAATCACCATTGTTCAGGTTCTGCTGACCTGTAACACCATAGCCAAGACGAAGCTTAAGGGCAGACAGCCACTTGACGTTCTTAAGGAACTTCTCCTCGTTTATGCGCCATGCCAATGCAACTGAAGGGAATACACCCCAACGGTTGTGCTTGCTGAATCGTGAAGAACCATCATCACGAAGGGTAAAGGTAAGCAGATAACGGTCAAGAAGGCTATAGTTTAAACGTCCGAAGAAAGAGATAAGGTAGTTCTCGGTTCTGTTTTCAATACCGTCTTTATAGTATTCCTGTCCTTTCTCTTCAGCGAATTTGGCAGAATACGGATACTTCGTCCAGTCAGAAGAATAGAAGTGCTGCCAAGAATAACCAGCCATTACGTCGATGTTGTGAACACCGAATGTGTTGTTGTAATCAAGGTAGAACTCAAGCAGTTCATCTCTCTTAAGCTGGTAGTAGCTTGTGTTTTCACCAAATCCTGTCTTGTAGTTTCCTGAGCTCCATGTCATAGGAGAATTATCCTGAATAATGACATCACCTTCTCCCTTTGATACGTCGTAACCAAGATTCAGGTTAGCGCGCAGCTGTGGCAGGAAATGGAACTTATAATCGAGCTGTATATTACCGATGCTACGATATACAGTTGATTTGTCGCTCTTTGAATCCAGAATAGATACAGGGTTGGTAAGTCCTATGTCGATAGGCTTGCCGTTTGTCTGGTTAAGGTACATGAAATATCCGTTACCATACTCTGATCCGTCCATGTAAACAGGCTGGGTAGGATCGTATTGGGTAGCCAGACCAACAGCACCGGTGTCGGCGAAGCGGTTGGTATTATAGATACCCTTTACGTTAATCTGGATATTCAGATGTTTGTCGAAGAGTTGTGGATTAAGATTAATGGCACCAGTCAAGCGCTGCATGTTGGAAGTCTTGAGGATACCATTCTCGTCAGTATAGCCCACTGATACACGATAAGGCATGTGTGGTACGACACCTGAGACGCTGACATTATGGTCAGTGCTGACCGATGTGCGGAATATTTCCTTCTGCCAGTCGGTATCACTGTTTCCCAATGCTGCTACCTGTGCGCTACCTTCACCGAATTTTGAAGTAACAAAGTTTCTGAAGTCGTTGGCCGACATTACATCAACTTCGTTCTTTCTTGTGCTCAGTTTAACGTTACCGCTGTAGCTGACCTTTACACGTCCTGCCTGACCCTTCCTGGTGGTAATAATAATCACACCATTTGACGCACGTGAGCCATATATTGCGGTAGCAGAAGCATCCTTCAGAATTGTAAATGTCTCAATATCATTAGGATTTACAATTGAGAGCGGATTTGACATTCCATTGATACCTCCGTCGTCAACAGGAACACCGTCGATGACAATTAGAGGGTTGTTGGATGCCGACATTGACGAGCCGCCACGAATACGGATTGTTGCTCCACTGCCCGGAGCACCACCGTCGGTAATGACACTTACACCGGCAGCCTGGCCTACGAGCATGTCGGTAGCTGATGTTACAGCACCTTTGACAAGTTTGTCGGCTCCTAATGCTGTGACGGAACCGGTCAGGTCGTTTTTCTTTACCTGACCATAACCGATGACGACAACCTCGTCAAGATTCTCAGAGTTAGCAACCATTTTTACGCTTACAGAAGGCGCTGCTGCAACAACGACCTCTTTGTAGCCAACATAAGAGATTTGAATGTTGTCGCCTTGGTTTGCCTGGATGGTAAAATTACCGTTCAAATCGGTAATCGTTCCTCCACTTTGGCCGACTACACGAACAGCTGCTCCAATGATTCCTTCGCCTGTAGCGTCTACGACATGACCTTTGACCGAGATTTGCTGGGCAAAAGCACTCATAGAGAGAATTAGGCAGGAAATGACTGCCAAAATTCTTAGAGGCATTCTTACTAGTACCTGTTTCATCTTGTTGTTTATTAGTTAATATATGATGTAAGTTACAGTTTCGCTCCAAAAGGCATCATTATTGTATATGGCATTCACTCTATATATTTTGAATGATGAAGCAGGTAAATGTTTACACACAACATGATGCCGTACTAGGCAAATATCATTATTTTATAACGATTCGTTATGCTGTATTTCGATTCACATCGAGATAAACATAAAGTTGCCTACCACATGGTTTTACCATGCGATGCAAATTTATATTAAAATAATACAAGATAAAAGCGTATGGAGAGAAAATGGAGAAATATAAAAAAGTTAATATGTTGATAAACAGCATATTAACTTTTCGCTATGTAGATAAAAATGGAGATGCCTTAAAAAGCCATTTTCTTATAATTTCATGATATCTTCTTCAAAAGTGTCTCTTTTCCTAGCCTTATTTCGCATGTTTGTCCTGTAATTATAAACAGTAGAAGAGGAACAACGTAGAAATTTTTGAACCTTTGAACTGTCAGTTATCCCCAGCCTCATTAATGCAAGAATCCTGAGTTCAGTGTTCAGACGCTTGCCTTCTTTGAGCTCTATCTGTGAGTCCGAACGAAGCAAGGCATTCACGTCATTTATAAAATTAGGGAATAACCGTAGAAATGCTTCATCGAAATTATTATAGAATGTCTCCACCTCTTTGTTTAGATAAAGATTGGACTGAATGGTATCGTAGAGCTCATCGAAGTTGTGCTTATGGGCGACCTTGCTCAAGTGTTTCCTGTAGTCTTCCATTTTACCTATATATAAAAGGCAAAGTTGCATAAAGCGCGTTATATATTCCTCTTTAATCTTATTTGATAGAGACAACTGTTTGTTTAGATTGTCCTGAGCAATGTTTGCTTCTTTTATTTGCTCATTCATTTCTTTGAGTTTGTTATTTGCCTCCTGTATTATTCGCATCTTCTTGCGAAGGCTGATAGAAGCAATTGACAATAGAATGAGCAAAATACCCACAATGGTCAGGGCAATAAGAATCATGTTCCGGCTTTCATGTTTGTGTTTCACCATAGTTGAATCAATAACCGAAAGGAATATTGAGGTTTCAACTATGCGCATTCTGGCATTACAGGCTTCGGCATCTTCTATACATTGGTGAATGTATCTATATGAACGGTCAATGTCTCCTTTCTTATAAAGCAGGACAGCTAGCTCGCGCAAAGCTACATATTCACGCACAGCATTCTTTACACCGGCTGTTGACGACATTGCAAGGTACTTTATCTGTTTGTCGGTTTCACCTAATTTGCCATAAAACTCGGACAGCACATAGTACTTCAGACCTGCGTCGTTAGTTGCAAGATTGTCTGGTAAGCCTTTTGACAGTTGAGCTATGGCTTCATTGGTTTTCCCATTGTCATTAAGTCGCTCGGTCTTTAGGATAAGATCTTCCGGGGCATAAGCTATAGCCGAATCACGGCATACGTCCATCTGTTCTGTATATTCAGCCTTTTTGCTTTTGTCTGTGGAATACGCGGCTAAATTACGATAAACATTCATTCCAAGATAGAAATGACTTCTCCTTAGCCATGAAGAATGTCCCGCAATATTTGTGTTGTTGTATATCTCCAGAGCTTCGTGATGCATTCCAGCAAAGTTATACAAAAATGCCAGACTCATATTTGTATCCATGATTCTTTCTTCATCGCCTAGCTCGTCAGCTAGTTTTATCGCCTGGTTTATATAGGTTAATGATGAGTCCAAAGCAAAACTTTGGTAATCACGATATATGTCCATAAGGAGGTTATATTTGGCTTCCTTTGAACGTGCGAATGGTAATTTGTCCTTTTTCTCTTGTATTGAGTGTTGTTTAAGACTAATATATTTAGGATAATCTTTTAATGCTGTATCAAGGTCATTCAGATATTTGTTATCATCCTTATTGCTACAACCATACAGCGCAAAAAGACTAAGTACTATTCCTAATATGTATGTTATTTGTCTCATTCTGATTCGCATTTTCGGTCAGATTAATTGAACTGCTATTCAATAATCTGTTGCAAACGTACAAAAAATATAAGAAATACAGAACTTTTTTGTGGGAAAAATGTTTTAGAAAGTAGATTATGGAGTTTCTTGTATTGAAGCACAACATGGGACATTATTTGTGGGCCGGCACAAGACCGGCCCCTGCGTTCGGCAGACTTGGCCGGAAAGTAATTAGTGTTCACTGAAAAATTAATTTGCCATTTTTGAGTAGTAGTAGTTCCACTCTAAAATGTGTCTCAAAATCGAATAAATGGAGCCAGAAACGGATTTTCTCAAAAAGTCGAAGACAAAGTTCCCTAAGGAACTTCATCACGTTCTTGACGAAATAGGTCATTCCTGTCCAGCATCTTGCCGTGTCCGGAAGCTTGGCTCTTATGTTGTCGACTCTGTATATTCTCTTGCCGGTGCCGAAAGAGCATTCGACTTCGTTTCTGTCCCCGATGGCCTTCTCCATCTTCCTGTAGTATTCAGGAGGCCTTTCTTTCTTCAGCGGACTGCCGAGCGGCTTGCTGTATGTGTTTATCTCATATTCCTTCAGAAGTTTCCTGTTGTCGGTGTTCATGTATATCTTGTCGGCAAGAATGGTTGCTGGAAGGTATCCGAAACGTTCCTCGAACAGTTTGATGTGCAGTGCCATGTCGGAGCACTCGTTGTAGGCATCCCAGCTGTAGTGGTCGATAAAGGTATATCCCTCATAGATGCTCGCGCCTATCTTGCTCCGAACTCTGTCTTCGCCTTTGCCTTTCCGCGGACTATCGGCCTTATGTGCGGCTGGAAGATGCTGACAATGTGGTTTGCACACGTATGGGTGCGGTTTGCAAGCATCTCAGACTGCTGCTGGTACATGCCGAAAGTGGCATTGAGGATGCGCTGCTCACTGTTCGAAAGAAGAGCCTTGCTGCCCTTGTGGTCAACGAACACACCCACGATGAGCCTCAGCTCCTTGCCAAGGCAGGACAGCATGTAGGGAAGGATCTGGCGGACGAGCCTGCCTCCTCTCTTCTTCATCTTAACAAGCAGGAGATATGCACGCCGTGCGTCCTTATAAGCCGTATGTGGCTTGCAGATGTGCAGCGCTTTGCAGACCTCCCCTATGTACTTGTCCACGACCCTGCAACCGTCATTGACAATGTCGACGTCGACAGGATAACGCACCTCCGCATTGGCGCAAGTGGCATCCATCTTAAGCACTCCCTTGTGCTTGCGGCCTTTGGAGTCGGTGAACTCCTTCGCGAACTCATCTTCCTTCTTATTCTGTGCGGCTTCTTCCTTGGAACAGCCCTGGCCTCCCTGCCGTCCATGCTCATTCTCGTTCCTTGCCGCTGCCTCAGCCTTGCGACGGCGTTCCTCCTCAAGGAGCCGGACGGTCATGTCGTTTATCTCCTTTTCAGTGATACGGTTGCGGACCGCCACGAACAGGGAAGGGTCGAATATTGGCCGGTCCGTCAATTCTGTCAGGCCGCACAGGTACTGCATATACGGGTTCTCGCGGATTATCTGTATCGTCTCCTCGTCAGAGAGGCTAAGCTTGTGCTTGACAATCATTGCGCCGATTACCATACGGGCAGGCTTGTTGCCGGCACCTTTGAGGTTGTTGTGCAGACGGGAGTTGTATATCTTCTCCAACTCCGCCCAAGGAAGAGTGTCGCCAAGTACAACCCAGCGGTTGTGCTTGTCCAAATCGTCAAAGGACGACCTGAACAAATCCAGCGTCAGTTGCTTGTTCTTGTTTTGCGATGTATACTTCATTCTCTTCTCTTATTAACACTACAAAGTG
>ULKL01014401.1_pt1 | contig 11435 bp, 8 predicted proteins | sample 1951161 | NCBI WGS metagenome assembly ULKL01 (sample SAMEA4835501, study PRJEB28245) | human gut metagenome | biome: gut microbiome; material: fecal sample | place: Denmark | collected 2008
GGTGAATATCCAGGAATTGGTGTATTATCGTCATAATTAAGAACATAATCGGCAGCTTCTCTTAATACCCCGATAATATCCTCAGACTTTAAATCTCCTGCAAATATAACATAAAAACCTGTTCTGCAGCCCATAGGTCCGAAATATATAGTTTTCTCAGCCCATTCTGCATGATTCCTTAAAAATGTAGCAACAAGATGTTCAATTGAATGAATCCCCGGAGTATCCATAGGTGGCTCTTCATTAGGTCTTGTAAATCTTAAATCAAATGTTGTAAGACATACATCTCCGATATAATCCTTTCTTGATACATATACACCTGTCAGTAAATCAAGATGATTCACCGTAAAACTTGCTATCTTGTTCATTATGACTCCTTCTTTCTTATAAATACTATTCTTTTGTTATCTGTTGTTTCTATTAGCAGTTCTTTTATGCTTGATACAAATTTTGTCAGAGTTGAATATCCATATTCCTTTGCCTTGAATTTCGGATACTGACTATGTATTCTCTGTCCAAGTATTGCAAGCTCAACTCCTGTTGCCTTGCTTGCTCTGACATTATCTATTGCGTATTTAACAACCTGTTCTTTAATATTGTCATCTTCTTTGAGCTTTACCAGTACTGCATTATTAACCTTATATGTCTTGAATCCATCCATCTCATTGATAAATGTGGATAATGAGCTATACCCATAATTACGGACATCAAAGTCAGAATATTTTTTCTGCAAACGGCTTCCTATCTCTCCTAAATCCGTCTGCTTTCCCTTATTATCATTTTCCTGGATAATCTCAATAATAGCATTTTCGATTTTGGAAATTCGTATAATATTGTGTGATCTGTTAGGCCTCTGCTTATTATTAATAGCTGTAATTTCTTCATCCTCCTGATCCTGTAAAAGTTCCAGATCAGTAAATACTGAACATGCTGCCCTGAATGACCTTGGTGTTTTGTTCTCACCCATTCCAATAACTTCCATGCCAGATTCACGCAGCCTGCTTGCCAGTCTTGTAAAATCTCCATCACTTGATACAATACAGAATCCATCCACATTTTTCGTATACAGAATATCCATAGCGTCAATTATAAGTGTTGAATCAGTAGCATTCTTGCCTACTGTGTTGCGAAACTGCTGTATTGGTGTAATTGAATTCTCCATCAATTCTTTCTTCCATTTGCCCGCCTGCGGACTTGTCCAGTCCCCATATATTCGCTTGTACGTTATAACTCCATACTTAGTCATTTCATCTAATATATTAGAAATATATTTTGATGAAATATTGTCCGAATCAATAAGAACCGCATACCTCTTATCGTCCATAGATTCCCCCTTAATATAAACATTACATCTGATGACGTACTATCTTATATTCATCATTGCTCTGATAATATGGACACTGCTTATATGAAGAACTTAAAAGTCTTGCGTAATCGTCCTCGTCCATATCAACATCACATACATATCCTTCAATCTCCTCGTCATATACAAGGTTGTTGCAGTAATCGCAATTATATTGTGATGACATATTTATTCCATCTCCTTATTATCTGCTGTCTGGCTGCCTGACGCACCGTTGAGTCTTCCCATTTCCTCATATCTTTCAAGGAAATTATGCTTAACACCATACTGCTTATATGCAATAACTGTATCAAGATTAACATTTTCAACACTTCTGAAAATGTTCTTCTCAATGTAAGGGCTTACCTTAGTCAGGTCTTTGATAAGCTGCTTAATCTCGCCTCTCTTAGAACCCTTTTCTGTTCCGCCACATGAAGCACAGCTCTCTGTAAGCCTGCATGCACACTGTATAAATGCAAGATTATTATAATCTCTCCAATGTATTATATCTGCTTCTCTTATAAGGTAAAGCGGTCTTATAAGCTCCATGCCCTCAAAATTAGTGCTGTGAAGCTTTGGCATCATAGTCTGAATCTGCGCACCATACAACATTCCCATAAGAATTGTCTCAATAACATCATCATAATGATGACCTAACGCTATCTTGTTACATCCAAGCTCTTTAGCCTTACTATACAAATATCCTCTTCTCATTCGGGCACACAGATAACATGGAGACTCCTCTATATCTGCAACCGTATCGAATATCTCTGATTTGAACACGGTTATAGGAATATCAAGAATCTTTGCATTATTAAGAATAACCTGATAATTAATATCATTGTATCCCGGATTCATAACCAGAAATACAAGTTCAAAATTATTCTTTCCATGCCTCTTAAGCTCCTGAAAAAGCTTCGCCATAAGCATTGAGTCCTTACCGCCTGATATACAGACTGCAATCTTATCTCCATCCTGTATAAGGTCGTATTCATTAAGTGCCTGTGTGAACTTTCTCCATATAGGCTTTCTGAACTTCTTGACTATGCTCCGCTCTATTTCCTTAACTCTTTCTTCACCTGAAAGCTCATTCTCTGCCTGTGCTTCCTTGACATAATTCTCGAACTTCCACTTCATATAAGCGCCCCAGCCGCCATACAGACTGTAGACCTCATAACCCATTTCTTCAAGAATATCTGCCAGATCATCACTGTGCAGACCCGTATAGCACAGAAGATATATAGGAACACTCTTATCAAACTGCTGTGTGAATTCCTCCGGTGTTTCTTCAAGCACCTTAATCAGTTCCTCCCAGTACCAGTTTCTTGCTCCGGGATATGTTTCCTTCTCGAATTCCTGCTTGTCTCTTACATCAAGCAGAACCTTTTCTCTTTCATCATTCTGGTAATCAATTATTGTTTTCATCATCAACCTCTTCATCCTGCGAATCCTCAAGAATACGCAGTCCTGCCGTACTTGTAACAGGAAGTGAGAACACAATAGTTCCTGCCTTGCTGTCTACGCCGGCTTTGTCCATTATAGCACGCATAATAGCATTTTTCTGTGATGACTTTGCAACAATAAGAATTACTTCCTTCTCTGAAACAAGCGAAACTCCAAGGAACTGCTCTGCCCGCTTCATTCCAACACCCTTTCCATGAAGCACCGTTCCACCTGTTGCACCGCCTTCTTCCGCTGCTCTCATCACCTGTGTATTATATCCATAATTAGCTATTGCAACAATAAGTTCATGTTTAGTATCCTTCAATGTGCTCTCATCTCCTTTCTTATATTCCTGCCCGTCAATTAAGAATCCCAGCTCTCTCTTGCCACCAATACTGCTTAGCGACACTATAAATGCGATTCCGGTTCCTGGCACATCTATTCTTAATTTACTCTGAAGCCCCTTCTTAACATTCTTCCATGTATCCTCTGTAACAAGTGACATATGGATACCTTTCTCGTCATCCTCAAGTCCCAGTAAATCAAGTACATCACTTGATGCTGTTCCCCTGCCTAACGATATATTAGCTGCTTCAACATTATAATCCTTATAGCAATCAACAAAACGCGGCATATTCTTCCTGCTGCATATTGTTACCATTACATATACTTCACTCATATCCGTCACCTCTACAATTCAATAATCGCATCATCTGAAAGCTCTGCAAACATATCCACAACAGGTGTAACAGTCTGTGGCACATTTGCTCTCCTGCTGTCCTTGATTCTGTATATAACACCTAGTATCTGCAAAGTTATAAGAGGTGTCATGGCAACCATGGCAACAACACCGAATGCGTCAGTTACAATATTACCGCCTACTGCGAGACATGCTCCCTGTGCCAGTGGCAGTAAAAATGTAGCTGTCATCGGACCTGACGCAACTCCTCCGGAGTCAAATGCTATGGCGGTGAATATCTTAGGAACAAAAAGCGTAAGTATCAGTGCTATTCCATAACCCGGAATAAGAAAATATAATATTGAGATGCCTGTCAGCACTCTTATCATTGAAAGACCAACAGATACTGCAACACCTACAGAAAGACTTATCTGCATTGATTTGCCTGATATGCTTCCTGATGTCAGTTCTTCTACCTGATGCATAAGCACATATACAGCAGGCTCTGCCTTAACAATGAAATATCCTATTATCATGCCAGTAGGTACGATAATCCATCTAAATGATAATGAAGCAAGCACTGAACCAAGATAATTACCTGCTGGAATAAATCCAACATTAGCACCTGTAAGAAAAAGTACAAGTCCAATATATGTATACACAAGTCCAACGCATATCTTAATAAGCGACTTCTTATTCATCTTTGGAGCAAATATCTGAAACACTCCGAAAAATACAACTATCGGAAGAAGTGACAGTGCTATTTCTTTCAGATATTTCGGTATCTCATACAGGAACAGCTTACCAAGTTCAACAGAATCGCTTACTTCAGAAATTGCTGTTGTTGTAAAATTACCCTCTGTACTATAAACCATTCCAAGAATAAGAACAGCAAGTATTGGACCGATTGAACATAATGATACAAGACCAAAACTATCATTGCCGGCATGTTTATCGTTTCGGATAGAAGAAATACCCACACCAAGAGCCATTATAAATGGTACAGTCATCGGACCGGTTGTTACTCCCCCTGAATCAAATGCAACTGCAAGAAAGCCTTTAGGAACAAACATCGCAAGTGCAAAAACAATTGCATAAAACACTAGCAGAAGCGGCGCTAACGGTATTCCAAAAAGTATTCTTAAAAGTGCAGCAACAAGAAATACACCCACTCCAACTGCTACAGATAATATAAGCACCATATTAGGAACTGCTGCCACCTGTCCTGCAAGCACCTGCAAATCTGGCTCAGAAATCGTAATTATAACTCCAAGAATAAATCCAATTGCTACAATCATCCATAATTTCTTAGTCCTTAACATACTTCCGCCAACTCTTTCACCCATTGGCGTCATGGACAATTCTGCCCCTAAAGAAAAAAACACCATGCCAATAATAACCAGCACGGCTCCAACAATGAATTCAACCAGTATACTAGGTGAAAGAGGTGCTATTGTGAAGCCAAGAAGCAACACTATAAGCATTATCGGTACTACCGCACTAACAGACTCCTTTGTCTTTTCCTTCATCTTCTCTCTTACCACTGTATTCTGGTAACTAAATTGTGTCCTTAATAATCCAGCCTTCAATAAAATCTCCCTTCGCTCTTAAATATCAGTTTCGGGTTACATAGTAATATATTAACATCTAATAATTGTACTGGCTACTTAAAATTTTATAAAAAGTGCTCTAATCAGAACACTTTTTATAAATTAAAACTCAATTATAAATTGTCATTTTCTTTCTCTCTGAGCAGCTCCTCATACTTTAACTGGTATGCAATCAGTCGTGGAATATATTCTGGTGGAGTTCTTCTTGATGCCTCCCAGTCCTCTAATGTACGCACAGGAATACCTGTGTGCTGTGAAAATTCTTTTCTAGTCATTCCAACGCTTTCTCTAAGCTGTTTTATTGTCTCTGCTATAGTCATAATATATCCCCTCTCAATGCATTTTTATTATTGCAACATTGTCTTGTATGTTACGCACTGTGCAATGATACCTTCATGCTGCAACATTAATCAATTATCGGCTGTTCTTTCAAAATCAGTGCCACACTCTCCACATGCACCGTATGCGAAAACTGGTCCACAGGCTGTACCTTAACAGTCTTGTAACCCTTAGCCGCAAGGAGGCCTAAGTCACGGGCGAGTGTTGCCGAATCGCAGCTTACATACACGATACGCTCAGGCGACATCTTGACAATCGTGTCAAGAAGCGACTCATCGCAGCCCTTTCTTGGCGGGTCAACGACTACGACATCAGGAGTAATGCTCTTTCTTGCTTCCTCACGCTGAGCCTCTGTTGCAGATGTGTCTGTTGCCAGCCGCGCCATTTCTTCATAAAAATGTGGTACGACCTCCTCAGCCTTTCCGACAAAGAATTCAGCATTATCAATGCCGTTAATTGCCGCATTGTTCTTAGCATCTTCTATGGCTTGCGGAACAATCTCAACACCATATACCTTTCTCGCATTCTTGGCAAGGAATAACGATATTGTTCCTATTCCACAATACAAGTCCCATACAGTCTCATTGCCTGTAAGTCCTGCGTATTCAAGGGCTTTTCCGTACAACTTCTCAGTCTGTCTTGGATTAACCTGAAAGAACGAAAGCGGTGATATCTGATACTTAATGTCACCGATATAATCTTCAATATAGCTTTTTCCCCACAGAGTCTCGCACTGTCTGCCAAGAATGACATTAGTGTTCTCCGTGTTGTAATTAAGCATAATTGATCTGATGCATTTGTCAGTACTTATATCTGAATCAAGCGACACTTCTGTAAGGCGCCCTACAAGCGATTCCTTTAACTTATCAGACATCTTAGTGCCGTTAATAACAAGACAGACCATTATCTCGTCTGTGTGAAAGCCTGTTCTTATAAGGACATGACGCACAAGCCCTTTTCTGGTCTGTTCATCATATGGTGCAACACCGTTGAGCTCCATCCAGCTCTTTATCACAGCAAGAATATACTGGTTCTCGACAGCACCAATCTTGCAGTCTGTACATGAGATAATAGAATGAGTTCTTCCTGCATAGAAGCCCATCACAATGCTTCCATCTTTGGCAGTTCCAACCGGATACTGTGCTTTATTTCTGTATCTGAAAGGCTCTTCCATTCCGATAGCCGGGAAAAACTCATAGCCTTCTATCTTGCCGATACGTTTGAGATTATCATCAACCAGCTTTTCCTTGAATCTAAGCTGTGCCTCATAACTCATCTGCTGAATCTGGCAGCCACCGCACTGTCTTGCGACAGGACAGGCAGGAGTCACTCTGTCAGATGAAGCCTCAATAATCTTTTCAAGCCTTGCATAGCCGTAATTTTTCTTGGCTTTAATAATCTTTGCCTCAATCTTATCTCCGATTATCGCATCCTTAACAAAGAGAGTATATCCGTCAACCTTGCCGATACCCTCTCCTCCGGTTCCTATATCTTCTATTACAAATGTTACTTTATCATCTTTCTTAAAACTCATTAGTTGTCCTTCTTATATTAGAATCAAGCCATCTGTTATAACCAAGCCAGTCGTTGGTATCCTTGGCTTCAAGCGCTTCTCTTAGTGTCTCAAGCTTTGCATCCATATTATCAGCCATAGATAATGCGACAGCCTCTGCTATTGATGGCTTCTTAGGTGAGCCGTACTCAAGCTCTCCGTGATGTGAAAGTATGCAGTGTCCAATCTGCATTGCAAGCATATCAGGAAATCCGTCTATCTGCTTAACCTTCTCCATAACCATCTCATATCCAATAACAATATGTCCTAAGAAATTACCCTCGTCAGTGTAATCATTCTTAGGAAATTCAGATAATTCCTTAACCTTGCCGACATCATGCAGCATTGCACATGTTATAAGCAGATCCCTGTTAAGATAATCATAGTTGCTGCTCATCTTGTCACATAATCTTGTGACACTTAAGCTGTGCTCTAACAATCCGCCAGCGAAACCGTGATGTACTGTCTTGGCTGCTGATACACATTTGAACTTCTTTGCAAATGTTTCATCTTTTTTAAAGAAAGAATATAACAGCTGCTTCATATATGTACTCTTAACACTGTCTACATACTTCATCAGTTCTGCAAACATATCATCAATATTATATCTTGAAGATGGTACATAATCTGCTGCAACATATTCATTCTCTGATGCAATCCTTGCTCTTTCTATCTTAAACTGTAATGCTCCGTTATAGCTTGTTACCTGTCCAGTTACCGCAACATAATCATTAACATCAAATTCAGCAATTCCACCTGAATTAAGGTCCCATATCTTAGAGTCAATCTGTCCTGTCTTATCAGCAAGCATTACATTGGCATATTCCTTGCCTGTCTTAGTAAGTGCTATTGATTTTGATTTGCACAGATATACCTCTGAAATTCTCTCACCATCTTTAAGAGTCTCTATATAACGCATAAATCCTTCTGCCTCCGTTAATTAAGTTGTTTTAGCTGTACACTTACTGAAAATGCTACATCTGAATAGCCATCTTTTCCCTGCCTCATAGCTGTCACATACATAGCTTCTCCATCAGCGCACTGATATAGTTTCTCACTAAACTGCTGAATTGTCAAAATACTTTGTCCATTAATTGCACTAATTACATCTCCTGCCTGCAATCCTGCATAATAAGCCGGTGAATCAATATCCACATTAGATATGTATACACCACTCGGAAGTCCGTATTTGGCTGCAAGCTCCTCTGTTACATTCTGTCCTGTAATACCACAGTACATGATTCCATGCTCATTAATCATAGTCTCAATCTGTGCCTTAAGGTCAGATATTCCAATGAATTTCGTACTTGTATCTGTTGAAGCCTTAGATACACCAACTACATTTCCTTCAGAATTAAACAATATGGCAAAACCGCCCGCCGTAATGCTTACACTTGTCTCAAAAACCTCATAACCGCTGTCTTTACTATACTCAACCTTAGAACCTGCAATTGTTCCGTATGACACACCTTTCGAAGTCTCATAAAGCTTTCCTGATGCAATAACAAGATCCCCCTGCTTTAACATATAAGAATTATCAAGCTGTGCAACTGCGATACTGTTACGTTGTTCAGCTGTAAGCTTAGATGCATTAATACTCACAATCCCTATTCCTGAAGCCGTGTTTCTGCATACAAATGCAGCTTCTGTCTGGACTTCATCAGAAAGCCTTACTATATAATTCATTCCAGGTTCTAAAAGGCTTGAGCTTGTAAGCACAAGATATGTTGAATTAACATTGGCAACCACAAGTCCTGCCACCTCTGTCTGACTGCTTTCAATTGTCGGAACATCAGAAAATGGCTGTTCAATGTCAACAGAAACCACACATTTATTAACATCCTCAACTTTTGCGCGAAGAGCTGCCATAGCAGCCTCATAATTATCTTTCAGGTCCTTCTCTGTCAATATATCTGAATATTCTGCCGTCTGGTTCTCTGCAAGTATGTAATTATCCTTCTGGATATATATGACATTCTTGTCCTTATTCTTTTCTTCAATCCTTTTCTGCAATACCGGATATAAAAATACCATAAACAAAGTTGCCGCTATTACGACAGAAACAGCAAAAAGCAACAGCTTGCCTATTCTTATAAGCCACTTGTATTTCTTAGCCGGATGAAGAACTACCTGTTCTGTATACAGGTCATACTTTTCCTTATCATCTTCATTAGTTCCCATTTCGGACTCCTTATGTAATTTTCGTCTCTTATGAATACAATTATATCATAGTTTATATTACGATTATGAACAATTTATGACTTACATGTAAATATTTATAAGCAAAATATAGTTTTTTTACCTTAAATGCTGTAAACTTATAAAGTATGAAAAGATTGTTTTTAGTTTTTGGAGGTCTTTCGTGAATAAGAAATCTTTATCCACTTTGGAATTTTATAAAATTACCGACCAGCTTGTTTCCTATGCATGCTGTGACGGAGCTAAGAAAATACTTCGTAACTTAAAGCCTATGACTGATATAACAGACATCAACTTACGTCTCAATGAGACTAATGATGCACTTTCAAGAATTTTTCAGAAAGGTACTGTTGATTTCAGCCAGACTAAGGATATACGTGCTTCTGTTGCGAGACTTAAGGTTGGAAGCTCCCTTAATATATCAGAACTTCTTAATATAAGTGCCATCCTTTCATGTGCAAAGCATGTTAAGGATTACTATGAGCATCGTGAAGATTCTATATCAGGAATGCTTGAAAACCTTGCAACTGTTGATGCTCTCAATTCCCAGATTAAGAAATGTATTATCTCTGAAGATGAGATAAGTGATGACGCAAGTTCCAACTTAAGAAGTATCAGAAGAAGCAAATCAATAGCCAATGACAGAATACATTCTGAACTTAACAAATTGCTTAATTCTCCTACTTACAGGACTTATCTTCAGGATTATGTTATTACCACAAGACAGGGACGCTACTGTCTGCCTGTCAAAGCTGAATATAAGTCAGCATTTCCTGGTATGATACATGACCAGTCATCTACTGGTTCTACTCTCTTTATTGAGCCTGCAGCAGTTGTAAAGCTCAATAATGATATCCGTGAGTTAGAGCTTAAGGAAGCAGCAGAGATTGAAGTTATTCTTGCTGACTTAAGTGCAAAAGCCGGTGAACACACAGAGGAGCTTCTGTGTGATTATGAAATACTTGTCGAACTTGACTGTATATTTGCAAAGGCACAGCTTGCCAGACATATGCATGCAAGCCGTCCAGTCATGAATACATCAGGAATTATCAATATCAAAAAAGGACGTCACCCTCTTATTGAGTCACATACTGTTGTTCCTATTGACATCTATCTTGGAACAGATTTTAAGCTTCTTATCATCACCGGTCCTAACACAGGTGGTAAGACTGTTTCATTAAAGACTGTAGGACTCCTCACACTTATGGCACAGTCAGGTTTATTCATTCCGGCTCTTGACCATTCAGACATTGCCGTATTTAAGAATATATACGCTGATATTGGTGATGAGCAGAGTATTGAACAGAGTTTAAGTACATTTTCATCACACATGACCAACACTGTTAAGATTCTTAAAGAAGCTGATGAAAACTGCCTTGTACTTTTTGATGAGATTGGTGCCGGAACTGACCCTACAGAAGGTGCTGCCCTTGCTATCGCAATCCTTAATGACCTTAAGATGCGCGGTGTTACAACCATGGCAACAACTCACTACAGTGAAATCAAGCTTTATGCGCTTTCTACTGAAGGTGTTGAAAATGCAAGCTGTGAGTTCGATGTTGAATCGCTCCGTCCTACTTACAGACTGCTTATAGGCATTCCGGGAAAAAGTAACGCATTTGCAATCTCTAAGAAACTCGGACTTCCTGATTATATTCTCTCTGACGCATCAGAAAGACTTAACGCGGAAGATGTACATTTTGAAGATATCGTATCTGACCTTGAGCATGCAAGAATTTCTCTTGAGAAGGAGCAGGCTGAGGTTGAAAGTTATAAGGCTGAGATTGCCTCTCTTAAAGAAAAGCTTCAGGCTAAGAATGAAAGGCTTGATGAAAGAACTGACAACATTATCCGTAAGGCCAATGAACAGGCTGCTGCCATCTTAAAAGATGCCAAGGATTTCGCAGATGAAACTATCAAAGCCATGAACAAGCACGGAATGACAGTTGCTGAGCTTGAAAAGCACCGTACTGCTGTCCGTGAGAAGATGAATAAGAATCAGGCAAAGTTAAAGGTAGAGCCTGCCAAGGTTAAAGCACACAAGGCACATGATATATCTGAATTCAAGACAGGCATGCATGTAAAAGTTCTTACTATGAATGTTTCCGGTACTGTTTCTGCAATTCATCCAGCCAAGAAGCAGGTTACTGTTCAGGTAGGTGCATTAAGCACTAAGATTGATATCAAGAATCTTGAAATTCTTTCAGACTATAAAGAGCCAAAGGAAGCTCCATCTAAGGCTGCTGGCGGTTCCGGTAAGATTAAGATGAG
>ULKL01019236.1_pt1 | contig 11293 bp, 9 predicted proteins | sample 1951161 | NCBI WGS metagenome assembly ULKL01 (sample SAMEA4835501, study PRJEB28245) | human gut metagenome | biome: gut microbiome; material: fecal sample | place: Denmark | collected 2008
GTTGACGAAGGCGTCGGCCGCCACGTTCATGCCCACGTGCTTCATGCAGACCAGCGCCCGCTTGCCGGCGAACGACATGCCGAGGGCCTCCTCCATGGCGGTCTTTTCGTTGGTCGACCAGAGGCAGTGGACGCCCCGCTCCTTGGCGAGGGCGCTGCCCTGGATGTATTCGGTGATTTCGGTCGAGGGGGTACCCGGGTAGGCGTAGACGCCCGACAGACCCGCGTGGAGGGCTCCCAGCGCGAGAGCTTCGTCTCCGAGTAGTAGTTCGCGATGTGTCATAGGTTGAGTTTTTAGCCAGATGCTACAAAATTAGCAATTTTTTACAAAATGGCAACGTCCGATGACAAATTATTAGAAATAGACCCCGAATTGTTTAAAAGTAGCAGGAGCTCCGGCCTTATTCGTTAAAGGCGCCCGACGGATGCGACGGGGCGTGCGGCTCTTCATGGGCGGTTTCCCGCCGCGGCGCCGCTCTTGCTTCTCGTTGCGCCGCATTCGCTCCGTGCCGTTGCCCGGCTCGATGGGATACAATAAAAAAAAGTCACCACGAAACCGTGGTGACCACCCCCTGAATACAAGAAGGGAAACTTTTCATGAGCTCCCCTTCCTTGTGACGCCGACAGGACTCAAACCTGTAACCTTCTGATCCGTAGTCAGATGCTCTATTCAATTAAGCTACGGCGCCTTTCCTTTATTGCGAGTGCAAATGTAGCTTGATTTATAGATAGTTACAGAATTAAGTTCGGTCGCCAGTCGCCCGTTTTCCGTGCGGCTGTTTCGATCGGTTTACACGTTGGTTTACACAATCGAGCAAATCCAATGCTGGTTAAACAATAAGTGAATTGAGGAGATATGATATTAAAGAAAGGACAAACTTTCGCAAAGGGGCCTATTTGAGCCCCCTTTGCAAAGTCTGTCCTTGGAAAAGATTGATTGCTTTTGTTGTCGGATTAATTTGTTTCAGGACCATCCGAACTAGCTGCTGCCCTCCATCTCCTTATAAACCCCATTGCATCCTCATATCGGTTGAAGTCATTCTTAGGCAACTGTTCAAACATCGCTGCCGACTTTTGCATCATCTTGATAGCATTCTCTAAATCGCCTGTCAGTTCGTATATGTGTGCTTTCTCAAAATAGACCATTGCCGTCATTTGAGAGACCTTCCCGTATTTCTGTTCTGCGTATTCCAGCATATTGTCATATAGCTGCTGTGCGTTGTCAGTTTGTCCAGCCTGCAAATATTCGGAAATCAGGCCAAACATCATTTCCTCTTTCATTGCTGGATTGGAATATTTCCGAGCAACGGAATCTGCTTTGACTTTTTGCACAAAGACATTCAGCACGCTGTCGCCTCCTATCGTTCCTGTATTGAAATTCAGTACGACATCGTTCAGCATTTCATCATAGGTTTGTTGTGACTGGGGCGTTCCACATGCAATAAACAGCAAGGCGAATAGGATTATCAAGTTGTTTTTCATTATCTTATCTGTCGCGAGGATTATCGGACCAACTTTTTCCAATGGTCTATATGAAGCCACTCTGAACAAGTTGGTCCGTATTTACTAATTCTTTACCATAATTTATTCTCGGGATGCTCCTTTATTATGGACAAAATCCCCTCTTTCGAAAGTTCAGCCTCTTCTTCGCTTATATCTACGGCTCTCACTTGATAATCTACAACAGTATTTTCTTCAGTTACACAACTATAAATCCAAGCATTAAAAATTTTGTTCGGAGCATCTAAAAAAACGAAATAAATAAACATGCCACCACCAATGAATGGCTCAGCGTTAAATATTGCAAATTTCCCCTTTAACGCAAATTTATAGGGCTCTAAAACTTCATCTTTAATTTCTCCTTTGTAACACGCATCAATGTATGTGCGTAAAGTACGAAAATAATCATTGTCGAACCACTCTTTTTCTGTCCAGTTCCCGAAGCGGATATCGTTCAATGATTTCATTTCGGAAGGCCCGCTTGTGGAATCCTGTAAAATCACCTGATTACTCTCTTGTGTATTAGGTTCTTCAATGGATTCAGTTGCTACTTCTGTTGGTTGTGTAGCTATCTTTTGTTTGGAAGACTGGCTACCACATCCTGCAACCAACAAAGTGAATAAAGGAATTAGGTATTTCATCATCGCATTATCTATTCGTTTTAATTTCCTCCTGCTAGTACAAAGATTATGAATGCAATTATTAAGATAATAATCACCCATTTTGTAGATGTCTTGCCATTCTGTTTCTGTGCTTCTTTCAATTGATATTGGATATTGTTTTTAAACTCAACCTCAAACTCTGCAAATGAGAGATTCGGTCTGTCGACTTTTGCATTCAGCCAGGCAGAATAGGCCTCGGTTGTTGCATTCGTATTACCCCGTTGTATTAACTCGTTAGCTTCTCTTTGCGTCTGTGTATGGCCGAGATACCGCCCATACTTATCGTAACATTCGTAAAAATTTGTTAATCGTTTTAATTAATATCGCATCTTGTCACTGTTTTATCCTCGACCATAATCCCAAAATCACAAGTTGTACCATCAGGATTCAAGATTGTTCCTCTAACGTTATAATGATAATTATTCAACGCTGGATTTGTTGTAAAAGCCTTTACAACATTATAATTGTATTTTATGAGATAATTCATAGCAGTTTTCAATCTCTCTTCAGCTTGTTTCTGTTCTTGCTCCTGCTGTTCCCTATACTCATTTATATCATATTTATATTCACTTTGAGCAGATTGTTGTTCTGATGTATCATTGTTCTTAAAAAAAGAAATATATGCATACCAGCCTACAAAAACTATCGCAACTAGGGTTACAAATTTTGCAAGTATATCATCCAATTTCATGGTTTTATTCGTATGGTTGAATCAAATTGTCATTCAGGATATTTTTAGCCTTATTGAAATAATGATTGGCTATGGTTGTATCACCTTGTTTATAGGCTGTATATCCCATCCAATAATAGGCTTTCTGCCCTGCTTTGCGAATATCATCGTCGGTTGCATATTCACTCGACAAGAGATTTGTGTAATTGGATATACACGAGGAGTAATAGACAGAGGCTTCTTTGTAAGCCCCTCTATGGAAATAATGCTCGGCCAATGCTTCGTTGATATTATACAACTCCAAATCTCGGTCTGCTTGACTTTCGATTTTTTTAGACAGAACCACTAGTTTTTTCAGTGTTGCAATTTTACGATTCGTTTGCTGGGCATATTCTGATGCAGATAATCCCATTTTGTCTTCCTCATAGATTTCCAATACAGAAGACAACATATCGACTTGCCCCCAAAGCAAATCGAGTTGTTCGTTTACATCATCGATAAGATTAATGTATTTATCAACAACAGCGCAAGCCTCCAGACAATAAATCGCATAGCGTTCCGCCCGTTCTGAATTTGTTCCATAATAAGTATTTCCATCATGCCATACCGATTTGGCTTTTGCAACCAATGGCTCCAATTCGGAAAGGCAACGATTAACAACGTCTTGTGCATTTGTGTATGTTGCCTCCATAACAAGAGCAAGCATTAAAAATATTTTTTTCATAAATCAGCAGTATTATTTGTTTGAATTAATAAATCTTAATTAGAACAACATAAGGAGTCAATCGTTTTATCTTTTCTGTAAATGGCAACCCTGAAATCGAGTTATTAGCAGGTAACGTAATAGATGTTGGTGCTACGTCAATCAAATTCTTTAGATAAGATGTTTTAATAGCATACCCAACATTTTGCGCATCGGGAACTCCCGCATTCGTAATACCTACAATGTTACCCTGCTTATCAAACAATGGTCCACCGCTATTCCCCGATTGTATTGGCGCCGATATTTGATAAGTTACAATATCGCCTTGATAGCCCGTCTTGGAACTTATAATACCATCGGTAACTTTTATTTCCTCTCCCAAAATATCGGACATGGGGTATCCGAGAGCGAATACACTCGTTCCTACATCCTGTAACGAAGTTTTAACAGCATAGGGTAACGCTGGGAATTTTGTAAACATCCTATCGTCGATTTGCAGCAGACTAATATCATTTGTCTTATCTGAGATCAGAACCTTTGCATTGACTGTATGGACCTGTCCCTTCCAATTAACAAGTACATCTATTCCTTTTGCTCCATCAATTACATGATAGTTCGTTACAATCACACCATTAGACGTCAATATGAAGCCGCTTCCTGTTGCTCTATATTGCTTGCTATTTCCAGAAGACGTGCTATTGGGCGTCGTGACCTTGTCTAGTTCCATTTCTCGAATTAAAGCCAGCCCCTCTGAGCCGCCCTTTTTCAAATCGTCAATACCAGATACATCGGATTTCAGCAATTTGGCTTTTCCTCGTAACAGATAAGCATCCGTTGTGGATTTGTAGAATAAGGCTTTCGTGCAGTCGTCAATCGCATTATTGTAAAACTCGCTCGCAAAATAGGCTTTTGCTCGCTTAATGTAGATGTCGTAGTTTTTATATCCCTTATCAATGGCTTTCGAGTATTCTAATGCTGCTTGATAATAGCTTCCATCGCGCATATGATTGTCTCCATCAGCAATAAAACTCGATACTTTGGCATATATGGATTGTTTCTCTACTTTGAGATTGTATACTCGTATTTTTGCACCTGCATACAAATCGAACACAACTCTTCTAACTCCATCAACTGAGGTAAAATCAGCCCCCGAAATAGAATAGTTGTCAAATTTTATCTCACAATGATTATTCGTTTGCAATGTAATCTCAACTCTTGAGGGCAATCCATGACAAGGCTGCCAGCCACTATTGAAGGTTCCGTGCAGGGCCCCAATACCAGACATATTAAAAGATTGAGATGCGGCCTGATATGTATTTACAATCCCATAGTTACCTCCTTTGGCTCCTTTATTGTTAAATAGATATTGTATGTGGTACTCTTTACCATCTACACCTGCCATATATATCGTTACACCCCAATATATATCTTGTGTATATTCTATTTTCCCTTTCTCGTTCTGAACAGGATATTTATATTGCGATGGATTGTTGTTAATATCTTCAATGTCAAATGAAATTCGTTTGGATGTTCCATTGACATACAATGATAATATTCCGCTTTGAGCTGTAATCCTGTTCTGTCTTTTGTTCTCTTTCGATTCAGCAATCCAATTATGCATTGTTACGCTATGGGGTGACACGTTTGTTATATCTAAACGATTGGAAGCGTTTATTTTCAGAGAGCTTGGCAGTGTTTCCCACTCTGTTTGAGCATTAGAACCTAAGCCAAAGAATAATAATAACGTGAGAAATATAACTCGTTTCATTTGTTATGTGGTTAGATTAATACTTATCGTAAAGTTTGTATCGTTTGGGAGAATATTCTACAGTCTCAATTAGACAAAGATTTTCAGGAATATGATATATGCAATCATAGACCTGTTTTGCAGTTATCGGATAGTTAAACAGCAAAACGATGCAATCTGCAATCTCTTGAGTAGTTAAGGCAACCTCTGAGATAGATAAAATCGCATTAATCATTTGCCTATGTTGATACTGGGGCATACACAACACTTGTCGTTCAGCCCCTAACGACAGGTGAATAAAAAGGAAGCGCAGGGCTGGAGCTTTATTTTAGTGCGACAGGTCGTAGGAAACCCAATAGATAAAATAAGCAACAACCCCGCGCCGTATCCGTAAGGATATGACGGGAGAGTCATGCCACCTATTCTCTCTATTGTGCTATGAATTTCCTACGTTCGTCGCACGAGAATAAAGTTACACTTCCGTAATTCAATATGTCTCCCACAAAAGTAGGAAACTTATCTTGGAAATGCAACGGCATCGACCCTCATTTTTCGGGGATGTTGCTGATACAAATTTCGCCAAAACAAAGTTTTCCGACAACAGCAATTCGACTGGAAAAAGAACTTTGTTCTTCTGAATTTGAGCAGGTCTGCACGAATTTCAACTTTACGCCTGCATAAACGCTGAAATTCTGCTTTTAAGAGCCCTTAAAACCACGGATTCCGACTTTACGTCAGCATAAATTCCATATCCGTAAGTTGCAGAATTTGCGATAAATCGTAATGTATAGATTATAAACAATATAGCTGTATCGCTATGTATTAGTGCGCTTTGTTCTGGAGCATAAGAAAATACCCCTGCCGTCATAAGACAGCAAGGGTATTCTTCTCTGTAAAGCGTTACTCCACAAACCAACTGTATTCAGTATCCCCTTCCAAGGCCCGACCGATTCCTGCAATCAGCTCCGTTGCATTCAGCGACCTGTCAAGGAAGGTGTCGATGTAGCTGGACTTGTTGGCTCCCGTAAAGAGGTTGTAGACCTTCCACAAGTCAATCTCGGGATTGTCTCCTCTGGAAAAGTTCTCGTCCGTGTAGTAAGCCTTTGCCACGGCATTGATGTGGCAGTCGGTAAACTCCATGGCGGGAAGCTGCCGTTTCTCGGCTGTGGGCAGGTATTGATATAACCGAGCCTTACCGATCAACTGGGCAAACTGGTGTTCACTGAGCGATTGCCGCTGTAAGGCTGCCATCTGTCGAATGTGCCGTTCGGCATCGTACTGCTGGAACAACTGCAACGAAGCCTCAAACAAGCTCTGCACACTCATCACCCGCAACTCCCGCTTGAATCCGTCGGTCGATACACACAGGTTGCAGCAGACAAGGTTCTTGAATCCGATGAAGACCTTGAACTTCTCGACCGTCTTTTTCGAATAGAGGTTTTCGTGGTTGTAGGCCCTTACACCTCCAATGGAAAGATTCAACCGATTGCCTGCCACCTCTTCGTAAATCGAGGGAATCTCGAAACAGAAGGCCATGCGTTCGTAATAGATGGTCTTGTCCGTCTCCAAGAGTTGATTCACGGGCTTGTGGATAGCCTCGGGAATCCGACCCTTGATGATATGTGAAACGACAATATCGGGCGTGTCGATGGACTCCTGGGGAAACATACGGTGAGCAGCACCCAATACCGTTTCAATAAAACTCTGGTGGGAGATGGTTACCTCGTTATCCTTGCTGAATACGGGAACGACACAATCGTTCTTCAGATGGGCCAGAGCAACAGGCTTGGTGTTGGCCTCGATAAAGTGACGGGTACGCGGTGTGGTTCCGAGCGACACAATCGGCGTTGTGGGACGCTCCTCTACGATGGCTGCCTCCTCCACCACGGGGAGATTCAACTCTGCGGCAAATTCGGGTTCAGGCTGAAAGGCTGGAAGCATGGCTGTGGAGGTTTTGCGTGGAAGGATTCGATTGCGCGGACTGCGTCATGTTGCACCATTTGAGGATGGCTTGCCCCACGGCAGGAGTTATCGTGAACTCGGGACGCCCTGTAAAGAGCCCCGTTCGGTCTTTGGAGGTGGTGGCCTTGTGGTTCATGGCGATGTCCAGCACGGCGGTGAACTCATAGTCCACGTTATCGCGCTGCACGGCCTTCAAGCCCACCTTCTCGGGAATCATCTTGCCGTTCTTGTCCGAGAGGACATAATCCTGCTTGGAACGCATGGTGCAGATGATGTGGCACGAGGAGTTGAGAATGCGTTGGATGAAGGCATTCTGACGGGGTGTGACCTTGGCCCAGTTGGCAAAGGAGTTTCCTTGCAGATTGGCATGGAAATCGAGCAGATAATCCCAGCAGTGGGAAATGCTGTCGATGACAATTACTTCGGCACCCGCCTGTTCACAGATTCCGATGGCCTCGATGTAGGTTTCGGGAGAATAGTCGGGCAGGGTGAGAACCTGATAATTGCCCAGATGGGCATAGAGATCGGCCGAACCGTTCTCGGAATCGATGACGGCAACACGGGACCAGTCGGAGGTCATGCCGTAAGCAATGAGGAGCGAGGAGTAGGTCTTTCCCGACCCCGAGGCTCCAGCCAGTGCCAGCCTCATTTTGGCTGCACGGCGCATGGATGGACGTAATTGCATAAAGCTACAAATTAGATGATGAATAAATAAATACACTCATCATCTGTCTGTTGCTTTTGTTGTTAGTCTGGAAGAATTCCCGATAATCGACCACAAAAATCCCTCCCCGAAATTCGCTTTCCAAACCGAACAGGGGGAGGGTGTTTTACGGGGTGTATGTGTGTGGTCTAGTCTTGTTATTAATATATGGGCAATTATGCAGATAACCAATTAGTTGCCGTCTCTGTAATCCTATTATACCAATCATTTTCTGTTTTATCATTACTAATACAATCTTTAACATATCTTTTAGAGACATCAAAAAGTTTTTTTAGGTCAGAAGGGTTTGGCCTATGTGGTGCATCAACAGCCGCTTTTAACATCTTTCTAAATGTACTTATAGTTAGGGGTATTATGCAACATTTACCACCATACATGTCTATATTAGATATATATAACGTATAAAAATGAGCAATAGTAGCTGGATTTATAGTTGGTGCAATGAAAAGACAATATGTAGTTTTATTCGTCTTTTTCTTTAATTGCCCAATATGTCTCGGGACAGGCTCTCCTTCCATCTTAAACTGCAAAGCACCTTTGGCCATAGTAACCTCTACAGTTACATCAAAGTCACCATAATCGCATATTATATCAGCCATATTACCTAAGGCTGTATTCATTGGATTACCCTCATCATCAAATTTTAAATTTGCTTTAATATTACCGCCATTTAACATTGTCATGGCTCTCCATGTGTTCCATTCAAGAAATAATGATGGCTCGTAATAGCTATTTATGGAATTAAAAACGTTTTCAATATCCTCATATAATCTGTAATCTTTTATATCTTTTACCTTTGCAGCAATTCGCTGTGAACGTCTTTCCTCGATTTTCTTATATAGCAGATCCTTTAATTGGTTTAAATTAAGATTAATATCTGGTGCAATTTTAAATTCATCAGATAATTTCTCCAATATCTTGGCTCTATCATCCGTAAGAAGAATAGGAAGATTAGGATTATATAGATATTCTTGATAGCTTGTTAAATCTGAAATAAAAGCAGGTTCTCTGGAAACAGTTTTTAGAATATACTCTACATCTTTTTTCCTTTCTGGTGCAATCGATAATGTCTTTCCTATAGCCGTGGCATTTATTATACCCGTTGTTCTTAGATGTCTAACAGCTGCATCAGAATAATCCCTAAGATTTCTTATTTTCTTATTTAAGAATTCCTCAATAGTTGTGGTTTTACTTTCTCTAGTGCCTATATCTCCTGTAACTATTTCTTCTGAATATATTTCTCTAGCCTCAGTGTAAAATATTTGTTGCTTCAATTCCTTGTATTTACCTTTATAAGCCTCTTTCTGAGTTCTAAAATTCTTGATTTTGGCTACTATTCCCTCATACTTAGTATAATTAACCAGCTGCATGCCAAATATTTGCAGCTCATCAAAGGTCAAACCATCTAAATCATAAATCAGCCTTAATATTTCTAAATAAGGCTTTACATTATAATCGGTTGCAGACTTTCCTAAAGGGTGATATGGTGAAGGTAGTTGAAATTTAAGCAACTGACGAAGTAATATCTCTTCCTTATTATTTTCTGATTCTACAAATTCTTTTCCCGCATCAGAATAACCAATTACAGGAAGTGTAATTAAGCCTAATGCTTTGGGAATACGGTTAATTCTATCTCTAGCAGACAACGCAGGATTTTTTGAATCAGTTCCCTCAAAAAAATCATTATCAACTAATAATTGATAGAACTTTCTTTGTGTATTAGAATCCCATATTTCTCCTTTCATATTATTTACCAGAAGTTTTATCTCTGGTAATACCTTAAAAGGCGTTCTTGGAGAAGTCGTAAAGAAAAGCGTTTTCCCATTGATGGGATTACTCCTGAGGATTGCCATAATTCGTTATTATTATATGAGTAGCCTCAGATTGAAACCTATTTCGTATATTTACAGAATAACTTTTATCATATTCTGCTATAATATTTTTGCCATATAGTCTTCTAGTAAGAGGAGTGGCTCCAATTACCATCAGAGCCTTACATTTCAGATTAAAGAAATCATCCGCTAATTTTCTGTGATTGGCTTCATTAAATCCTTCTTTATACTCATCATTTCCATAGTCCGAGAAAATACAATCATATGGAGGATCTAAGAATATAAAATCATTTTTGTTAGCCATCTTAAATATTTGAGAATAGTCTCCTGTAAATATTTCTGTATTGGCTAATAATCTATGATGTGCCTCGGTAATCAGTTCAGTATTAAAATTCCTATATCTGCCATAAGGGACATTATATTCTCCTCTAGAGTTATACCGTATCATCCCGCTATAAGCTGTTTTATTAATAAAGTAGTAAAGAGCAGCTAATGAATAAGAAGGCGGGATTAGATCGTTGTACATATCTCTTAAGAAATAATAAAAAGTCTCATTCCCATCAGTTATTCTTTCGTCTGGATGTTTCTTTTTGAGAGCTTCAAAGGCCAATCGGTTAATGCTATATATTTTTTCAATCTCTGATAATTCTCTTTTTAGTTCCAGATAATTTTGTTGAACTCCTTTATAGAAGGTCATTAATTTATTGTTAATGTCATTAATAATAGCATTTGAAGGCTCCAGATAAAAATACATAGCACCCCCACCTAAGAAAGGTTCTATATATCTTCCTGTAAATTTGGGAATGTATGGAATAAGCAGAGGTATTTCCTTAGATTTTCCTCCTCTATATTTTATAATAGGTTTCATATAATCTAACTTTTATTCTGCAAATATAATAAAGTAGTTGCAAACTGGCCTCCTTGTGCTACACTTAAAATGGCATGCTTTATATTGCAAAACCTGAAGATCCTTTTGAATTTAGTTTGTCTTTTTCCACGACCTCCCGATACTGTTCCTGCATATCGAGCACCTTTATAAAGTAGGGGATGGAAACCTTCTTGGGTAATTGCGTGCAACGCTTGTTGAGTTGATAGGTCAGGCTTATTGGCTCCGTATTCGGAACGCCAACGGCATTGTACTTGGTAAGTAGTACCGATAATGCCACCTTGTTTCGTCTGGGTGCTGCCACTCCTTTGGCCTTACAAAAATCGCATAGCTCCTTATAAATGGCAGCCTCCGTCTGCTTAATGGCTGGTTGGATAAAGCAATCCGTCGTCAGCTCATAGCCCTTTGCCTGTGGCTTTATAAGTCCAGCTTGTCGGCACTCTTCCAATAAAGCAGAAACGGTATTGCGTGACAGCCCGAGCGCTTGGGCAATCTGGCTCTTGCTTCATTGGATGGTATTCGTATTGTTCAGGCAAATGGCCTTTAATAGAAGCAGGAATCCCGCCATCTTGGCGGAATAGTTCCTTGTAAAGAAGCCGTTGTTCAGC
>ULKL01022775.1_pt1 | contig 10990 bp, 9 predicted proteins | sample 1951161 | NCBI WGS metagenome assembly ULKL01 (sample SAMEA4835501, study PRJEB28245) | human gut metagenome | biome: gut microbiome; material: fecal sample | place: Denmark | collected 2008
AGAGAATTATCAGTAAACAGACATGAATATTTCTTATAAATGGCTGAAAGAATATGTTGATTTCAGTCTTTCTCCAAACGAAGTGGCCGACGCTCTGACTAGTGTAGGTCTGGAAGTTGACGGCGTTGAAGAGGTGCAGGCCATCAAGGGCGGGCTGCGCGGTTTGGTCGTTGGACATGTGCTCACTTGCGAGCCACATCCCAATTCCGACCACATGCACATCTGCTCTGTTGACCTCGGAGGGGAAGCCCCCGTACAGATTGTTTGCGGAGCACATAATGTGGCTACCGGACAAAAGGTGATTGTGGCCACACTCGGCACAACGCTCTATGACGGAGATCAGGAATTTACCATCAAAAAATCGAAGTTGCGCGGTGTTGAAAGTCTCGGTATGATTTGTGCTGAAGACGAAATCGGTGTTGGCACCAGCCACGACGGCATCATCGTATTGCCGGAGGATACCCCTGTCGGTATGCCTGCAGCTGAATATTTCAAGCTCGAAAGCGACTATGTCATCGAAGTGGATATCACGCCAAACCGTGCGGATGCCTGCTCCCATTATGGCGTAGCCCGCGATTTCTATGCTTGGTTGCGTCGTAATGGCTATGAAACGAGCTTGCATCGTCCGGATGCCGACGGTTTCAGCGTTGACAACCACGACCTTGATATTGAAGTTGAGGTGGAAAATGCAGAAGCTTGCCCACGTTATTGTGCAATCACCATCAAGGATTGCAAGATTGGCGAGAGCCCTGAATGGTTAAAAGAAAAATTGGAGACTATTGGTTGCCGTTCGATTAACAACGTGGTTGACGTGACTAACTATATTATGTTTGCCTATGGCCAGCCGCTACACTGTTTTGACGCTGATATGATTGAGGGCAAGAAGGTGGTTGTTCGCACGATGCCGGAGGGTACGCCTTTCGTGACGCTTGATGGCGAAGAACACAAACTCTCTGAGCGCGACCTTGCCATTTGCAATGCAAAGGCTCCTATGTGTATTGCCGGCGTTTTTGGCGGCAAGGGTTCTGGCACTTATGAGACCACCAAGAATGTGCTTTTAGAAAGCGCCTATTTCCACCCAACGTGGATTCGTAAGAGCGCCCGCCGTCATGGTTTGAGCACTGATGCTTCTTTCCGTTTTGAGCGCGGCATTGATCCAGACGGACAGATTTATGCCTTGAAGCAGGCTGCTATGTTGGTTCGAGAACTGACCGGCGGACAGATTGCCATGGACATCAAAGACGTGGAGGCTCCTGGATTGACGAAGTCGTTCCTCGTTGACCTCAATTATCAATATGTTCACGACCTCGTTGGCAAGAATATTCCTGTTGACATCATCAAGGACATTGTGACTTCGTTGGATATGAAAGTCCTGAGCGAATCTACAACGGGGTTGCGTCTGGAAATTCCTGCCTATCGTGTGGATGTTCAGCGTCCTTGTGATGTGGTTGAAGATATTCTGCGCGTCTATGGCTACAATAATGTTGAGATTCCAACTTCTGTCAAGTCGAGCCTGACCATTCAGGGGGACGTTGACCGTGCCAATAAGTTGCAGAACATCATCTCTGAACAGTTGATTGGTCAGGGATTCAATGAAATTTTGAACAACTCCCTCACCAAGGAGGCCTATTATAAAGAACTGACGGACGAAACAGCAGATTGTCTTGTGCGTGTGCTTAACCCGCTGAGTTCCGATCTTGGCGTTTTGCGTCAGACGCTTGTGTTCGGAGGTTTGGAAACGGTGTTGCACAATGTCAATCGCAAACAGACAAACTTGCGCCTCTTTGAGTTTGGAAATTGCTACCATTATAATGCCAGTAAGCGCAATCCTGAAAAACCACTTGCTCCTTACACGGAAGAATGTCATTTGGGCTTGTGGCTTACGGGTAAACGTGTAGAAGGTTCTTGGGCGCATCCCGATGAAAATTCAAGCGTTTATGAATTGAAGGCCAACGTGTGGGGCATTTTGCAGAGACTCGGTGTTGAGCTTCGCGAGTTTAAGGTGGCCGATGGCAAGAGCGATTTGTTCAGCAAATCTTTAGCTGTCACCGACCGCAATGGTCGCGTTTACGTGGAACTCGGTGTGTTGAAGAAAGCCCTTATGCCTGAAGTTGAGGTGGAAGTGTTTTATGCCGATATTGCTTGGACGCTCCTCATGAAGAAACTTCGTAAGGGCGACGTGAGCTTCCGCGAAATTAGCAAATATCCGGCAGTGAGCCGCGACTTGGCGTTGCTTGTTGATAGCAGTGTTGAGTTTGCCCAAATCGAGCAGATTGCTCGTGCCTCGGAGAAGAAATTGCTCAAGAGCGTCACCCTCTTTGACGTTTACGAAGGCAAGAATCTTGAGGCTGGCAAGAAAAGCTACGCCGTCAACTTCACGCTGCAGGATGAGACAAAGACGATGAACGACAAGCAGACGGATGCCGTCATGAGCAAAATCATCGCCAATCTCGAAAAGCAACTTGGTGCCAAATTGCGCTGATTGTTTCTGCTTAGCATATTCAAGCATTATTATACATAATGGTAAAAAATAACTTGAACAATTTTGAAGGGTAAGGAATTATATCTTTATACCTTGTCAAAATTGATCAACTTATTCTTTCACAATTACTTACCAGATTATACAACAAACAAAAACATAAAAACCAATGGGAAGAGCCTTTGAATATAGAAAAGCTACCAAATTAAAGCGTTGGGGGCACATGGCCAAGACGTTTACGAAAATCGGTAAGCAGATTGCCGTTGCTGTAAAAGCCGGTGGTCCGGAACCTGAGAACAACCCCGCTCTCCGTGCCATCATTGCCACGGCCAAGCGTGAGAACATGCCGAAGGACAACATCGAGCGTGCCATCAAGAACGCAATGGGTAAAGACCAGAGCGAATACAAAACAATGACTTATGAAGGCTACGGTCCTCACGGTGTTGCCATTTTCGTGGACACGCTGACCGACAATCCTACGCGAACTGTTGGCGACGTTCGTTCTGTCTTCAATAAATTCAATGGTAACTTGGGTACAATGGGGTCGTTGGCCTATCTCTTCGACCACAAGTGTGTCTTCTCTTTCAAGAAGAAAGACGGCATTGATATGGACGAAATGATTCTCGACCTCATCGACTATGGGGTGGAAGACGAATATGACGAAGATGAGGAAGAAGGTAGCATCACCATCTATGGCGATCCGAAAAGCTTCGGACAGATTCAGAGCCATTTGGAAGAAAACGGTTACGAAGTAATCGGTGCTGAATTCACCTACATTCCTAATGACCTTAAGGACGTCACTGCAGAAGAGCGCGAGAGCATCGACAAGATGGTTGAGCGTTTGGAAGAATTTGACGATGTCCAGACGGTTTATACCAACATGAAGCCGGAAGCATAAGTGCTTTCCGTTGTTTTCACGTATTCCTAAAGCGGGGTTCCTTAAGGTTGCCCGCTTATAGACAAAGCCATTCTTCATTGCGAATTTATTTTTTCGTATGAAGAATGGCTTTGTGCGTATTCGGTGGCCCTTGGCTCTGGGAATGTTTTCACCGGCGAGCCTGATAGTCGGCAGGTTCCAGACGTATGGTGAAAGCCAGAGTGCCGTTGCTGGCATCGCGGTAGACGTATTCGAAATTGATTTTTTCGTCCTTGACGCGTTTCCAACTGGCATCGTTTTTGAGTTCATCCGTCAGTGTTGCTTTCACGGCCAGACGGTTTTCTTTTGCCACGGGAACAGCGTCGGCTGCCAGTGTGAAATATCTGACGTAGGTGCGTCGTTCCATGTCGTAGACAACGCTGTCAAGCGTGGTGATGTCATCAACCTGTTGTGGACAATGCTTCTTGGTGAGTTGTTCGGCCTCGTTCTTAAGGCGCTCATCAAAATTGTTGCCGCAAGCTGTCAGAAGGCTCGCAGTCATAATAAGTAATATCTTTTTCATAATCGCATAAAATAGGTAGGAGTTCGGAAAACCGCCATCGGAATTTGTTGGTCGGGGAATGTTTCCCCAAAAAATAAACTTCCGTTGTAGAGGTCTCAGTTGCGGCCGCCAGCGTTGTCTGCGCGTTGCCGCCATTGTTTTGGAAAGTTTTTTGATGCTACCGATATGCGAAGATAACCAAAAAATCAGAAACTATCATGTTTGAAGACAGAATAGAGCAGGCCGTTGCCAATTTCAAGGCTGGCTACAATTGTTCGCAATCGGTCGTCGCAGCCTTTGCCGACCTTTATGGTTTCACTCGGGAACAGTCTCTGCGCATGGCAGCCTCTTTCGGTGGCGGCATCGGTCGCATGCGCATGACCTGTGGCGCTGCCTGTGGCATGTTTCTTTTGGCAGGACTCGAAACAGGAGCCACAGAGGGCGATGACCGTGCCGGGAAATCCGCCAACTATAAAGTGGTGCAGGCGTTGGCTGAAAAATTCAAGAATGAGAATGGATCGCTCATTTGTGCGGAATTGCTCGGCTTGAAACCCAAGGAGCAACAAGCAGAAACGGCAGAGGCTTCAGAACGCACCAGCGCATATTATGCCAAACGCCCTTGTGTCAAAATGGTTGAAACGGCAGCCCGGATTTTCGCCGCTTTTTTGGAAGAACAACGTGGGGCAGTCTAGTCTCTAACAAAGTATGAAAGGGGCGGAGAGAGGCATGGCTTTTCCCAATAAACGTCGTTTTTCTGTCCCCTGTTACCAAAATATTTTTTCTTTTGAGTGGCGCGGGAAAGAAAAGCATTTTTTGCTTGGTCGAATTATAAAGTTTGGCTAAATTTGCGTTAGACTAAAAAATCAAACCATATAAAAAACATATTTTATCATGAGAGTTATCATTGAACCGGATTACGAGAAGTTGTCACAGTGGGCAGCTGAGTATGTCATCAATAAAATCAACGCTGCGCAGCCAACAGCTGAAAAGCCTTTCGTTTTGGGTTTGCCAACAGGCTCTTCTCCTATCGGCATGTACAAGGCTTTGGTGAAGGCCAACAAGGAAGGCCGCGTCAGCTTCAAGCACGTGTTGACTTTCAATATGGACGAATACGTTGGTCTGCCTGTTGAGCATCCAGAGAGCTACCACTCATTCATGGCCACCAACCTCTTCAACCACATCGACTGCCCGAAGGAAAACATCCACATCCTCAACGGCAACGCTGAAGACCTTGAAGCAGAATGCGCTCACTACGAGCAGATGATTGAAGAAGCAGGCGGTATCGACCTCTTCATCGGTGGCATCGGTCCTGACGGCCACATCGCTTTCAACGAGCCGGGAAGCGCCCTCACCAGCCGCACTCGCCAGAAGACGTTGACAACTGACACACGTGTTGCCAACTCACGCTTCTTCGGAGGCAATCCTGAAAACGTTCCTGCAACGGCTTTGACGGTTGGTGTAGGCACTGTTATGAGCGCCAAGGAAGTGCTTATCCTCTGCAACGGCCACAACAAGTCACGTGCGCTCCAGGCTGCCATCGAAGGCCCAGTTACTCAGATGTGGACGATTTCTGTTCTCCAAATGCATCAGCATGGCATCATCGTCTGCGACGAGGCTGCTTGCGAAGACATCAAACATGGCACTTACAAGTACTTCAAGGACATTGAAAAGAACAACATCTAATGTTGAAAAACTTGTAACCAGCTTATATTGAATTTTTAAAAATGAGAGCCCCACAAAAGCCTCGTAGGAGGGTGCTGTGTGGCTTTCATTTTGTTTAATCCCAACACGCATCATGTCCGAAACCTACGTCGCCTTTCAAAACCCCGTCTACGTCATGATCAAACCGGCAGGCGCAAGCTGCAATTTGGCCTGCGACTATTGCTATTATCTCGAAAAGAAAAACCTTTATGCCGAGAGCAAACGCCATCTCATCACAGACGAACTTCTTGAGAAATTCACCAAAGAGTATATCGAGTTGCAGACATCCGATAGTGTGCTTTTCACGTGGCATGGCGGAGAACCAATGATGCGTCCGGTCAAATTTTATGAACGGGCGTTGGAGTTGCAGCGGAAATATGCTGGAAACAAGCATATTGATAATTGCTTTCAGACCAACGGAACTCTCATCACGGATGAATGGGCTCGCTTTTTCAAGAAAAACAATTTTCTCGTAGGTGTCTCTATCGACGGCACGCAGGACATGCACGACTGCTATCGCCGAAACCGTTTCGGAAAGGCTTCTTGGGAACAGGTGATGAGGGGCATTCGAACACTCAACCGACACGATGTCATGTGGAACGCCATGGCCGTTGTCAACGATGTCAATGTGGAGCGTCCGCTTGAGTTCTATCGCTTCTTCAAGGAAATTGGTTGCCGTTACATTCAGTTTACTCCAATCGTGGAGCGCTATTTTCGTCATCCAGATGGCCGCGTGCTTGCCTCCCCGATAGAAGGCGCCATTGCTGAAATGACGCCTTTCAGCATCACTCCGGAGGCGTGGGGACGTTTCCTTAACGCCATTTTCGACGAGTGGGTGCGCCATGATGTCGGTGAATACTTCATCCAGATTTTCGATTCCACATTGGCCAATTGGGTGGGGCAGCCCCCTTCGGTGTGCTCTCTAGCGGAAACCTGCGGACATGCCACAGCCATGGAACACAACGGGGACCTTTATGTCTGTGACCATTTCGTCTTCCCCGAATTTAAGTTGGGCAACCTTAACAACACTCCGCTTAAGGATCTCACATCACAGCAGTCGTTACGCACATTTGGACAAAACAAAAAGCGGCTTCTTACGCGTCAGTGCCAGGAGTGTGAATTTCTCATGGCCTGTCATGGCGAATGTCCCAAAAACCGCTTCTCAACGTCGGCCGATGGAGAGAGGGGACATAATTACCTCTGTCAGGGATATCACGCCTTCTTCTCCCATGTTGCCCCCTATATGGACTTTATGAAATTCCAGCTCCAACATCGTCAGGCGCCCGCCAATGTGATGGCCTGGGTGGAAGAAGGAATGCCTGATTACAGGAGATAGTTTTTTTCTTCCTTATTGCAGGGCGCATTTAAGATTTGATGCCCCAAACAACAACTTGGCAAAGCCTTGCCCTGTGTTTATCGGTCGGCTTTGCCAAGTTGTCTTTTTTGTACAAACCTACATTAGGGCAATATTCGTGATCACGTCAGCCCCCACTTGTTTGTTGAGTAGCGATGTCAGTCGAGTGCGGTTCATCATCAAGTTGGCACGCATTGCTGGAGATGTCACGCGCACGTATAGCGTCTGGTTGCGGATGAAAATCTCCTTCGTTTGTTCTGCAACGAGCTGTCCCGCTACGTCAGCCCACGATTGTATCAGTCGATATTGGTTGAGCGGCATTTCCAAGCCCGACTGACGCATAAACCGCATAATCACGTCATCGAGCAGTTCTGATTTTCTTCGTTCCATTCTTTCTCTGTTTTTCTTTTCAAGTGTACTGCATGGTTGGGCAATTGAACTAAGTAATGGTAAAAAAATAACATCTAACTCCACAAAATTGGTCAAGTTATTTTTTTACTATTACTTGGTTGGTGTTCAGGCAAATGATGCCATGAGCGTATTTGAGATTATTGCATTTGCCCTTTCCTCATGTCATTCATGCGGACCCACTGTTCCGTTTTCCACGTAAAACAGCCTGTAGTCTAAATTTGAATGTGCCAGGATGAAATCGAGGTGGCTGCGGTTGGTGTCTGTAATGAAAATCTGTCCGAAATCCTCTCCACCAACGTATTCCACGATGCGTGCAACTCTCTCAGCATCCAGTTTGTCGAAGATGTCGTCCAGCAGCAGCAATGGCACACGTTTTTCTCCGTGTTGTTTGAGAAAAACATATTGTGCCAGTTTCATCGCGATGAAAAAAGTCTTGGTCTGTCCCTGAGACGCTTCTCGCTTCACTGGATAACCATTCAGTTCCAACACGAGTTCGTCCTTGTGAACGCCGTGCAGCGAATAGCCAACCAGGCGTTCGCGTTCCCTCCATGAGGCCAGTTGTGGTTGCAATGCTCCGCGAAACCCGTGGGAGTCGTATTTGATTGTGACCTGCTCGCGGCTGTTTGGACACAAGCGGCTGTAGAGGCGTTGGAAGATGGGGGAAAACTCTTCGACGAAATTCCGCCGCGCGTTGAACACCACTTCCGCATCAGCTCCCATCATTTCTTCTAAAACATCCATCACTCCCCTGTCTGGTTCCTCCTCAGCCTTGAGCAGTGCATTCCTCTGTTTCAGTGTGCGTTCGTATCGGATGGCCGCATTGAGATAGGCCGCGTCATATTGCGAAATCACCATATCCATAAACCGACGGCGTTCCTCGCTTCCGCCAGTCACCAGTTGGGAATCGGCAGGCGAGAGCATCACAAGCGGAATTTTTCCCACGTGTTCTGAAATGCGCTTGTAGTCTTTGCCATCGCACTTTACGCGTTTTCTTGTGCCGCGTTTCAAACTGCAGACCACCTCGGTGGCCCCCATGCCATCTGATTCATACTCTCCTTGAATCATGAAAAACTCCGTGTCGTGTCGCAGGTTGAACGCATCGGATGCGCTCATTGTTCCCTTGCAGAATGAGAGGTAGTAGATGGCATCAAGCACGTTGGTTTTCCCCATGCCGTTCTTCCCGATAAATCCGTTCAGCTTTGGAGAGAACGAGAGGTCGGCCTGCGAGATATTGCGGTAATTAACGATGGAAATATTCTTAAGTTTCATGATACTTATTTGTGTACAGCATAAACGTGATGTGTGCAGACGGAAAAATCGTCTGTCCATATAATCTGCAAAGTTAGCATAAAGAATGAAACGTGCCAAGAATATTCGACTGAGGAGAACGTTGTATGTTTACCCCTCCGTTGCTTTTTAGAGAAACGTCCTGTTTTTTGAACGCGGAATCCAAATTTATTGCTCCAGCGTTCTGAAGTTTATGCTTAAGCAAATTGTAGCTTTTCTGTAATATTCAGTAAATACCCGTTGCTTAATTTTGCATGTGAGTCGGTGAACGATATCGCTTATATGACTGGAGCATTATTCTCTCACCATCATCCGAATACGACCACTATTTTTCGGAAGCCAGGTCTTCCGAAAATATTTCCGCTGATACCCCTGCATAACGGGAAATGTATACTCAAACTGGTTTTTATCTTATATTGATATTATAAACTAATTCTGAACCCCTGTTTAATGTCAAGAATAAACTATGCAGCCATAGACATAGGCTCTAACGCCGTTCGTTTGTTCATCAAGAGCATCAGTAGCGAAGCCGTCGGCAAACAGCAATTCAAGAAAATCCTGCTTCTGAGAATCCCCCTTCGTCTTGGACTCGACATTTTCAGCGATGGCGAACTTTCTGAGTGCAAGGCTCGCAAACTCGAACGACTCGTGAAGGTCTATTGGCATCTTATGATGATTTACGATGTGCGGTATTATCGTGCCTGTGCCACAAACGGCACTGCCGTCATTCGCCAGATTGCGGAAAACTCCGGTGTCAATATCGAAATCATCAACGGCCGCGAAGAAGCACGCATCATTTATAGCAACCATCTCGAGTGTGTTGCCGATCGTCATGGTGCCTACCTCTACGTTGATGTCGGTGGCGGATCCACTGAGATCAATTTCCTTTGTGACGGCATTTTGCAGAGTTCTGCCTCCTACAACATCGGCACACTGCGTCTTCTCACAGGAAAAGTGCGCGATGATGAATGGCAGCGTATGCAATTGGACCTTGAAACCATTGCTCGCCGCGTCCCACATGTCAACATCATTGGGTCAGGCGGTAATATCAACAAAATTTATCGCATGGCATCTGTGAAAGATACCATTTCTAAGCGTCTTCCCATTGATGCGCTTCTTCGCGTTTACAACGACCTCAAGGACCTAACGACAGAGCAACGCATTGAGTGCTTTTCACTGAAGGAAGACCGTGCCGACGTCATTGTCCCGGCGGCTGAAATATTCCTCCGTATAGCCAATCTCGTTCACGCCGAATTTATCCATGTTCCAGTCATCGGTCTTGCCGATGGCATCATTGACGAGCTTTATGAGCAGACAAATCGTAAATGACCATGTTTGTATTGGTCTGGTTTTAGCTCCCATCTGTTTTGTGCGCTGTTCGCCATGTCGTATTCTCTCAATATACCGTTGATGAAAAGGAAATAAGGAATAGGTTAAAGGGTTTTCTTTGGTCCTCTTGGTTTTCAACGGATTTTGTTGTTCTATCCCTATACTTGTCAGCGCACGCGGGTTGAGACGCATTCGCACCTGGGACGAGATACGCTCGCGTCTGGGACGAGATTCGGTCGTGTCTGGGATGAGATACGCTCGCACGCGGGACGGTGTGCGCCGAAAAGTATTAGCGACGGGACTGGGAGACCGGATGGTTTACCTCGTATTGATGAGAAATTGATGTAGGGAAGTTGGAAAAAATGTAGTCTCTCAATGCCTGTGAATGTGGATTGTATTATATAGAGTTTGCGCTGTGTGTGCTATGAGGCACGGATAACTTTTGTTTTATTTTGTTGTTTCTGTCTAAGCGGATGGAAAAAAGGAAACGACCGTAGAACTGCTTGCTCTACGATCGTTTCCTTCTTATGTTTTTGTTCTTGATTTTGGGCGTTGTTATTCCTTGATTCTGATGACAAGGTTACAGAGAATTGCGGTCAGTCCTCCTGTGGTGATGCCTGATGAGAAGAGGTTTTTCAACGTCGTTGGCAATTGGCTCAAGATTTCTGGTACCAATTCCACGCTCAATCCGAGGCTGAAACTCAGGGCGATGACCAATGTGGCTTTTCTGTTGATTTCCTGCGAGGCGATAATCTTGATGCCTGCAGCAGCAACGGTGCCGAACATGAGAAGCGTTGCTCCACCCAAGACGGGACCTGGCATCAGACTGAAGATTGTGCCGATGACAGGGAAGAGACCGAGGATGATGAGCATCGCCGCAATGAAATAGCCGACGTAGCGACTGGCCACTCCCGTGAGCTGTATCATGCCGTTGTTTTGCGCGAAAATGCTGTTTGGGAAACAGCAGAGGCAGCCTGATATCAGGGAGCCAACGCCGTCGCCCATGATGCC
>ULKL01025789.1_pt1 | contig 10904 bp, 9 predicted proteins | sample 1951161 | NCBI WGS metagenome assembly ULKL01 (sample SAMEA4835501, study PRJEB28245) | human gut metagenome | biome: gut microbiome; material: fecal sample | place: Denmark | collected 2008
ATTAAAGGAAAGTTCGATTATGCAAGCCTTCAGTCTCTGTCGACCGAAGCTCGCCAGAAGCTGGTTAAGATAGATCCAGAAACCCTGGCACAAGCCAGCCGCATCCCTGGCGTATCGCCAAGCGATGTAAATGTGCTGCTCGTCCTGCTAGGCAGATAAAAGGACGATGTTTCACGTGAAACAATTTGTTTAAGGAAAACATATAAAACATTGGATATGAATAAAGAAACATTAAAGAAAAACCTGCGTGAAATTCCGGATTTCCCCAAACCGGGAATTCTGTTCTACGACGTGACAACCCTCTTTAAAAATCCCGAATGTCTGCAAGGCATGATCGATGAACTTTACGAGATCTATAAGGATAAGGGCATTACAAAAGTAGTAGGAATCGAATCACGAGGCTTCATTCTGGGAGGTGCACTGGCTGCCCGTTTGGGAGCTGGCTTCGTCATGGCACGCAAACCCGGAAAACTTCCGGCAGAGACTATCGAAGAAACCTACGACAAAGAGTACGGAACAGACACCATACAGATCCATAAGGATGCAATCGGCAAGGATGATGTCGTACTGCTTCACGATGACTTATTGGCAACCGGAGGAACCATGGCTGCTACTTACCGTCTGGTAGAACGCTGCGGAGCTAAACAGGCATTCGTCAACTTTGTCATCGAACTGAAAGGTCTGGACGGACGCAAAGCGTTCCCCGAAAATGTAGAAGTAACCACTCTTCTGCAATTGTAATCGTCTTTACTATTCCCGACGGTCATGCGGACATACTGCCGCAAGACCGCCGGGAATTTGTTTGATTCAATTAGTTCCGAAACAAGATGGAGAATAAAGAAAAAGCCATAGCCAATGATTACCTGCGTTCCATCGTGATGAACCTGCCGGAGACCCCGGGCATCTATCAGTATTTGGACAGCGAAGGTACCATCATTTATGTAGGCAAAGCAAAGAACCTGAAACGACGTGTCTACTCTTATTTTGCCAAAGAGCACGAGTCGCGTAAGACCCGGGTATTGGTTACCCGCATTGCAGATATCCGCTACATTGTCGTCAACACCGAAGAGGATGCGCTGCTGCTGGAGAATAACCTCATCAAGAAATACCGTCCGCGATATAATGTCTTGCTGAAAGATGACAAAAGCTATCCGTCAATCTGCGTCAGCAATGAATACTTTCCGCGGGTCTTCAAGACACGGAAGCTTATCCGCGATGGCTCCACTTACTTCGGACCATACAGCCACGTCCCTTCGATGATGGCTATGCTGGAACTGATCAAAAGGCTTTACCCTCTCCGCACCTGTAACCTGGCTTTAACTCCGGAAAACATCGCAGCCGGAAAGTTCAAGGTATGTCTGGAATATCATATCAAGAATTGTAAAGGGCCATGCATCGGCGCTCAGTCGCACGAAGAGTACATGAAAAGCATCGCTGAAATCAGGGAAATCTTGAAAGGGAATACACAGTCCATAAGCAATGCACTGATGGAGGAGATGCAGAAGCTAGCCGAAGAGCTCAGGTTTGAGGAAGCACAGAAAGTAAAGGAGAAATACGAGCTGATCGAAAACTACCGTTCCAAGAGTGAAGTGGTCAGTTCTGTCATCCACAACATCGACGTTTTTTCGATTGAAACGGACGAAAGTTCTGCATACATCAACTATCTGCACATTACTAACGGATGCGTCAACCAGGCCTTCACGTTCGAATATAAGATGCGGGTTAACGAAAGCAAGGAGGAGCTTCTCCAGCTCGGTATTGTGGAAATGCGGGAACGTTACCAAAGCCAGTCGAAAGAGATCATCGTACCTTTTGAGCTGGACATGGAGATGAATGGAGTGACTTTCACCGTACCGCAACGAGGTGACAAGAAACATCTGCTGGAGCTCTCATTGCTGAACGTAAAACAATATAAAGTGGATCGGCTGAAGCAGGCCGAGAAACTGAATCCTGAGCAACGGAGCGCCCGGCTGATGAAGGAAATTCAGACGCAATTGGGACTGGACCGCCTGCCCGTGCATATCGAATGCTTTGATAATTCAAATATCCAGGGGTCTGATGCCGTAGCTGCATGCGTAGTATTCCGGAAAACCAAGCCCAGCAAGAAAGAATACCGGAAATACAACATCAAGACTGTGACGGGGCCGGACGATTATGCATCCATGCAGGAAGTGGTCCGCCGCCGGTACACGCGTATTCTAGAAGAACAGGGAGAGCTTCCTGACGTAATCCTGACTGACGGTGGAAAGGGACAAATGGAAGTCGTACGGCAAGTCATCGAAGACGAGTTGCACTTGAATATTCCAATCGTCGGACTGGCAAAAGATAACCGTCACCGCACTTCAGAAGTACTTTTCGGATTTCCCCCATTAACCATCGGAATCAAACAGGGTACTCCCCTGTTCCATCTGCTGGAACAGATACAGGATGAAGTGCACCGTTTCGCCATAACCTTTCACCGGGACAAGCGAAGCAAGAGTCAGGTAGCTTCAGCACTCGATTCTATCAAGGGAATCGGAGAAAAACGGAAGTCAGATCTGCTTCGGACATTCAAGAGTGTGGCACGTATCCGGAAAGCATCCCTTCAGGAAATAGCGGCTGTTATCGGTGAAGCTGCAGCAATAAACGTGAAGGAAGCTTTGAAATAAACGAAGCTTCAAAACTGCATATACAGAACATCAGAAATCTCGATTAATTTCGTATTTTTGTAACAAGAACAGAAACGTATGAGAGTAGTAATACAACGAGTAAGTCATGCCTCAGTTACCATCAACGGGGTATGCAAGTCTGCCATTCAGGAAGGCTTCATGATACTGGTCGGCATTGAAGAGGCCGATACCAAAGAAGATGCCGACTGGCTCTGTAAAAAGATTACAGGCCTGCGTGTATTCGATGACGAAAGCGGAGTAATGAATAAATCTATCCTTGAGGTAAACGGAGAAATACTGGTCATAAGTCAGTTCACACTGATGGCTTCCACCAAGAAAGGAAATCGCCCGTCTTACATACGGGCAGCCAAACATGAAACGGCTATTCCTCTTTATGAATACTTCTGCAACGAGCTGAGCATTGCTTTGGGAAAAGAAGTCGGAACCGGTGAATTCGGTGCAGACATGAAGGTCGAGCTGCTGAATAATGGCCCCGTTACCATCTGTATGGACACTAAAAACAAAGAATAAAATGACTCTGGAAGAAGCACAAAAAACCGTAGACAACTGGATAAAGACGTATGGTGTCCGCTATTTCAGCGAACTGACCAATATGGCTGTACTGACAGAAGAAGTGGGCGAACTGGCCCGTGTGATCTCACGCACCTACGGGGACCAGTCGTTTAAACCGGGAGAAAAAGCGAACCTGGCCGATGAAATGGCGGACGTTCTCTGGGTCTTGATCTGTCTGGCCAATCAGACCGGTACCGACCTGACCGAAGCTTTTCAGAAAAATATGGAGAAGAAAACAGCCCGCGACAAAGAGAGACATAAAAACAACCCCAAACTATAAGCCTTATGAAGAGTAACAACAATTACGAAGACTACGAAGATTTGACACTTCCCTACGATGAAGAGGACAAAGAACACCTGCATCAGCCAAGCAAGTATGACATTGCATTAGGCAAGTATGAGACAAACCTGGATGATGACAAAATCGCCCGGGAAACTGCCGCACTCATCGAAAAGCATCTGTCAGAAAACGATACTGCGGAGGTCAAGAAATTCCTCTTTCACTGCATCGATCTGACGACCCTGAAATGTACAGACAGCGAGCAGAGCGTCATGAAATTCACGGAGAAGGTGAATGAGTTTGATGACAAGTATCCCGACCTGGATAACGTAGCGGCCATCTGTGTTTATCCTAACATGGCAGAAATCGTCAACGATACACTGGAAGCAGATCATGTAAACATCGCCTGCGTTTCAGGAGGATTTCCTTCCTCACAGACCTTCACGGAAGTCAAGGTGGCAGAAACGGCAATGGCTCTTCATGCAGGCGCTGATGAAATCGACATCGTGATTCCGGTAGGCAAATTCCTGGAAGGTGATTACGAAGGCATGTGCGATGAAATCGAAGAATTGAAAGAGGTATGCGGCGACAAACATTTGAAGGTTATTCTGGAAACCGGCGCCCTGAAAACTGCTTCCAACATCAAAAAAGCTTCTATTCTTTCGATGTATTCAGGCGCAGACTTCATCAAGACTTCCACAGGAAAAGAGAATCCGGCAGCAACTCCGGAAGCTGCGTATGTGATGTGTAATGCCATCAAGGAATACCACCGCGAAACAGGACGTAAAATCGGTTTTAAGCCGGCTGGAGGTATCAATACAGTGAAGGATGCCCTGACCTATTATACCATTGTCAAAGAAGTATTAGGAAAAGAATGGTTAAACAACCAGCTGTTCCGTCTCGGAACCAGCCGTCTGGCAAATCTTCTTTTGTCGGATATTCTTGGACAGGAAACCAAATTCTTCTGATAAAAGCAGACAGGCAGAACGGAACGGATCCGCTCTGCCTACTTTCACACCAGATATATCTATCTGCCTATTTCTTTCTTTCAATGACGTAATCAATATAAGCAGTCAGCGAGAGACGCAAAGCTTCATCTGCCGAAGCCGGCAACAATTGCAAGGCACGGTTCCGGTATTCATACATTACCTGCTCTGCATGGGCTATTCCTCCTTCCCGCTTTACCAGTTCCACGAACGAAGCAATTTCTTCTTTAGAGGCTTTTAAAGCACGAATCCGGAGCGCCAGTTCACGGACTGATTCATCATTCAGCTTATTGATGACATAAAGTGCCGGCAAAGTAAGTTTGCCTTCCAACATATCATTTCCGGTAGGCTTGCCCAGCTCCGGTGATTCATAATAGTCAAAGATGTCATCCTTTATCTGAAATGCAATACCGATCATTTCACCGAAATCCGCCGCCCGGCTTACTTCTTCTTCCGATGCTCCGGCTGAAAGTGCCCCACTCTCTGCACTGGCAGTAAAAAGAGCTGCTGTTTTCTTGCGGATGACATCAAAATAAATGTCTTCCGAAAAATCGCGGTTACTGATATTAGCCAATTGAATAATCTCGCCTTCCGACAAAGCTTGTCCCAGCCGGGCAACCAGTTCCACCAGCTCGACTTTTCCGGTATGAGCCGCGTGCCACAGGCTTGTTGCCAGCATATAATCACCTACCAGCACCGAGATCTTATTGTTATAAACAGCATTAACCGACGATTGTCCTCTCCGTTCGTCACTTTCATCCACGACATCATCGTGTACCAGACTGGCCGTATGCAGCAACTCCAGCGAGAGAGCCACATGCAGCGTAGAGGAATTAATATGCCCAAAGAGCTTGGCCATCAACATCACCAATATAGGACGCATCATTTTCCCGTTGCGCTTTCGGATATACGACAATACTTCTCCCAGCAGCGGATTACTGCTTTCCAGTGATGATTCGAACAGTTCTCTGAATTCACCTAATTCCTTTTCTATCGGTCGTTTGATTAATTCTGTCTTGTCCATGGATATTTATTTGCGTACAAAAGTAATAATAAAACAGCTAATCCCGTATTTTTTTGTACTTTTACATGAAAAAACTTAATATTTTTACACGAATGGAGAAACTGTTTCTATTGGATGCGTATGCGCTGATTTATCGCGCCTACTACGCGCTCATCAAAAGCCCCCGTATCAACTCGAAAGGTTTCAATACCTCAGCCATCCTCGGATTTGTCAATACACTGGAGGATGTCCTGAAAAAGGAAAACCCCACTCACATCGGTATAGCATTCGATCCGGCAGGCCCTACGTTCCGTCATGAAGCCTATCCGGAATACAAGGCACAACGTGAGGAAACGCCGGAAGTGATCCGTCTCTCCGTCCCTATTATCAAGGATATCATCCGTGCCTATCGCATTCCGATCCTTGAAGTGCCCGGATATGAAGCCGACGATGTCATCGGAACACTGGCCACGGAAGCCGGGAAACGCGGCATTACCACTTATATGATGACTCCCGACAAAGACTACGGACAGCTGGTCGGCGAGAACGTATTCATGTATCGCCCCCGACACAACGACAAGGCTTTCGAGGTCATGGGTGTCGAAGAAGTCAAGAACAAGTATGCCATTCAGTCGCCTTTGCAAGTCATCGACCTGCTGGGACTGATGGGAGATGCTTCCGACAATATTCCGGGATGTCCGGGCGTTGGAGAAAAGACGGCACAGAAACTGATTGCACAGTTTGGTAACATTGAGAACCTCCTTGCCCATACAGATCAGCTGAAAGGAGCTCTTCGTACAAAGGTGGAAGAAAACCGTAAGCAGATCGAGTTCTCCAGATTTCTGGCAACTATCAAAACAGATGTCCCTCTCCCACTCGACATGAATGCACTGAAACGTGAATCACCCGACGAAGAAGAACTGAGAAAAATTTTTCAGGAACTGGAGTTCCGCACATTATTGGAACGCATCTTCAAAGAAAAGCCAAAAGAAGCTCCGGCCGCAACACCCGGACAAGGCGATCTCTTTGGATTTTTTACGCCCGATACTACGAGCGAACCTGAAAAAACGAATCTCGCAACGCTTCATACGCTAAATTGTAACTATCAACTCGTTGATAATGAAGAAAAATTGAGTCAACTTCTTCAAAATATCGTTACACAGTCCGTTCTCAGTCTAGATACGGAGACTACAAGTACCGATCCGATACGTGCAGAACTGGTCGGAATGAGCTTCAGTTATGCCGAAAACCAGGCTTTCTATGTTCCTGTACCGGCTGATCGAAGCGAAGCACAAAAAATAGTAGACCGGTTCAGACCTGTCTTCGAAAACAGGGAAATCATGAAAGTCGGACAGAACATCAAATATGATATGCTGGTCCTCGCTAACTACGGTGTGCAACTGCAAGGCCCGTTGTTCGACACCATGGTGGCTCATTACGTCCTTCAACCCGAATTACGCCATAACATGGATTATCTGGCAGAAATCTATCTGAACTATCAGACGATCCATATCGAAGAACTCATCGGACCTAAAGGCAAGAATCAGGGTAACATGCGCGACCTCCCTCCTGCTTCTGTCTACGAATATGCCTGTGAAGATGCAGACGTAACTCTGAAACTAAAAAACAAACTGGAAAAGGAACTGGACGAAAACAATGTACGGAAACTTTTTGAAGAAATAGAAATGCCACTCATTCCGGTACTGGCTTATATGGAGCGCAATGGAGTACGCATCGATACCGAGGCACTGAAAGAAACCTCACGACACTTCACGCTTCGCATGAAACAGATTGAAGAGGAAGTTTACCAGCTGGCTGGAACTGAATTCAACATCGCTTCCCCCAAACAGGTAGGAGAAGTACTCTTTGACAGACTGAAGATTGTGGAAAAAGCGAAGAAAACCAAAACCGGACAATACGTTACTTCCGAAGAAGTGCTGGAAAGCCTGCGCGGAAAACATGAAGTTGTAGGAAAAATTCTGGAACACCGTGGACTGAAGAAGTTACTGGGAACCTATATCGATGCGCTTCCCCAGTTGATCAATCCAGAGACCGGAAGAATCCATACTTCGTTCAACCAGACTGTAACTGCTACCGGACGACTCAGCTCCAGTAATCCGAACTTGCAGAACATCCCGATCCGGAACGAAGACGGCAAAGAAATCCGAAAAGCTTTCATTCCTGATGACGGATGTATCTTCTTCTCTGCCGACTATTCACAGATTGAACTCCGTATTATGGCTCATCTGAGTGGAGATCCTCACATGATCGAAGCTTTCCAGAAAGGTCAGGATATCCATGCCGCCACCGCCTCTAAAATATATAAGGTGCCTTTGGAAGAAGTAACCCGTGAACAACGAAGCAAAGCCAAGACAGCCAACTTCGGTATTATTTATGGTATCTCCGTCTTCGGTCTGGCCGAACGCCTGAACGTAGACCGTAAAGAAGCCAAGGAACTGATCGACGGATATTTTGAAAACTACCCGCACGTGAAGGAATACATGGACGAAAGTATCCGCATTGCCCGCGAACGGGGATACATTGAAACAATCTTCAAGCGCAAACGTTACCTGCCAGATATCAATTCAAGAAATGCGGTAGTAAGAGGATATGCGGAACGTAATGCCATCAATGCGCCGATTCAGGGAAGTGCTGCCGATATCATCAAAGTTGCCATGGTACGCATTTACCAACGCTTCCTGAAAGAAGGAATTCAGTCAAAAATGATCCTGCAGGTACACGATGAATTAAACTTCAGCGTACTGCCTGAAGAACAGGAAAAAGTAAAGCAGATCGTGATTGAAGAGATGGAGTCTGCTTACAAAATGAAAGCACCTTTGCTTGCAGACAGCGGATGGGGACAGAATTGGCTGGAAGCGCATTAAGAGAGATGAAGTGTTAACATATCTTTAAAAAATAACATTTTGCTAAGTTACATAAAATTTTCATGCAAAATATATGCAACATATCAAAGCTTTTACTATTTTTGCACCGCAATCAAAAACAAAATGATAGTAAAACCTAAAACTTTAAAGATATGAAGACTATGAGCATAATGAAAACTTTACTGGTTACAGCAGTTATCATGATTAGTAATGTTACAATTTCAGCACGTACCGCAGAAAGCAATCTGGTGTACAATGCCGAAGAAGTAAATGGTGTAAAAGTTGCAGAAACCGTTTATAAACGCAACGGAGACATGCTTACCAACTACATGAAATATAATTACAAATATGATGATAACCAGCAAATGACCGAAAACCTGTCACAGAAATGGAATGAGGACGAAAAAGCTTGGGAAAACGACTTATGCATCCGCTATACATATGATAGTAAGAGCATTACAACTAAGTATTACAAGTGGATTCCCAAGAAACATACCTTTGTTCTGATTCCGAGCATGACAGTCACCATGGACAAGTAAGCATCACAAAAAACAAAAACAACATTCATAAACTCTCTTATTATTGAAGAGGCACCTCGTGAGAGATGCCTCTTTTCTTTTTTCTTCCTCATCCCTATCAAAACATTTCTCAAAGGAAGCCTCAAAAGCCAATATTACTTATAATTTATAACCAAACTTTACTTCCCTTCTCATAAATTCTCTTTCCATCTGCCTAAGGAAAAATAATTTTCTTGGCAGTTGTCTGATTATTTGATAACTTTGCCGGACAAATCAGAAACAAATAATTAAACAGATATCTATGGCATTACAATGTGGTATCGTCGGTTTGCCGAATGTGGGCAAATCTACGCTTTTCAATTGCTTATCAAACGCAAAGGCCCAGGCAGCAAACTTCCCTTTCTGCACCATTGAACCTAACGTCGGTGTAATTACCGTTCCGGATGACCGCCTGAACAAACTCGCCGAACTGGTTATTCCTGACCGTATCGTTCCGACAACCGTTGAAATTGTCGATATTGCAGGTCTTGTAAAGGGCGCCAGTAAAGGAGAAGGACTTGGAAACAAGTTCCTGGCTAACATCCGTGAAACAGATGCCATCCTGCATGTATTGCGCTGCTTCGATGATGACAATGTAACTCATGTGGACGGAAGCGTAAACCCTATACGCGACAAGGAAATCATTGATACGGAACTTCAGCTGAAAGATTTGGAAACCATTGAAAGCCGTATCCAGAAAGTTCAGAAACAGGCTCAGACCGGTGGAGATAAGGTTGCCAAACAAACTTATGAAGTATTGGTACGCTACCGCGATGCCTTGCTGCAAGGTAAATCGGCCCGTACCGTACAGTTCGAAACCAAAGACGAGCAGAAAATCGCACACGATCTTTTCCTGCTGACTTCCAAACCGGTGATGTATGTCTGCAACGTAGACGAAGCAAGTGCCGTCAACGGAAACAAATATGTGGATCAGGTTCGTGAAGCTGTCAAGGAAGAAGGAGCAGAAATCCTGATCGTTGCAGCCAAAACCGAAGCCGACATTGCCGAACTGGAAACGTATGAAGACCGCCAGATGTTCCTGCAAGAGGTCGGATTGGAAGAATCCGGCGTCAGCCGTCTGATTCGGGCTGCATACAAACTTCTAAACCTGGAAACTTACTTCACCGCCGGAAAAATGGAAGTCCGTGCCTGGACTTTCCACAAAGGATGGAAGGCTCCCCAGTGTGCAGGCGTTATCCATACCGACTTTGAAAAGGGATTCATCCGTGCTGAAGTTATCAAATACAACGATTTCATCCAGTATGGTTCTGAAGCAGCCGTACGCGAAGCAGGAAAGCTGAACGTAGAAGGTAAGGATTATGTAGTGGAAGATGGTGATATCATGCACTTCCGCTTCAACGTATAAGACCTTTAAAACTTATTCAAATGAACTATCTTGTCATTGGAACCGGCGGCGTAGGAGGAAGCATCGCCGGTTTCCTTGCTTTGGCCGGCAGGGAAGTTACCTGCATCGCCAGAGGCAAACATCTGGAAGCAATCCGTAAGCAGGGACTTCACCTGAAATCGGATCTGAAGGGAGATCACTTTCTTCCGGTAAAGACTTGTACGGCTGATTCTTTTGACGGTAAGGCTGATGTGATCTTCGTCTGTGTAAAAGGTTACTCCATTGAATCTATCCGTGACGTACTGGAACGCGCCGCAAAACCGGACACGCTGGTCATCCCTATCCTGAATGTATATGGTACAGGACCCCGCATCGGACGAATGACACCTGCGGTTACCGTACTCGACGGCTGTATTTATATCGTCGGATTCGTTTCCGGTGAAGGTGAAATCACCCAGATGGGAAATATCTTCCGGCTGGTATTCGGAGCCCGTCCCGAACAGGGAATTACCCGTGAACGCCTGGAAGTCATAGCCAGTGATCTGCGTGCCTGTGGCATCAAAGTGGATGTTTCAGACGACATCAACCGCGATACGTTCATTAAATGGTCCTTTATTTCTGCCATGG
>ULKL01015405.1_pt1 | contig 10900 bp, 9 predicted proteins | sample 1951161 | NCBI WGS metagenome assembly ULKL01 (sample SAMEA4835501, study PRJEB28245) | human gut metagenome | biome: gut microbiome; material: fecal sample | place: Denmark | collected 2008
AAATAAAGTTAAATTATAGTGTTGCGGAATTAAGGGAAAATAGATTTTCATCGTCGTCCTCGCTGTCATATACTTTTCTTATATATTCTTTTGCTGTCATATTAGCGTTAAAAAAACATATAAAACTATACTGCACCAAAGATATATACTGGAAAAGTATTATTTTTGCGGTGCAGATTATGTCAATAAAAAACTGCTAAAGGGCGTAGCTACGCTCGAAAACGGCCTTGGCTGTTGCAGCAGCTAAGGCTTTTTTGTTTATATTATTCCTCTATATCATCTTTCTCTTCCTCCTTTTTTCTTAATGTTTTTGGCAGCATCTCCATGTGGTATGCCTTTCCGTTAAGTTCTTCGTCCTTGCTCGGGTCACGCACGAGACTGAACAGTATGTTGTACTTCTTATAGTCTATTCCCAATGATGAGAACAGCACGTCAGTAGGAACGTAGAAGTATCTCCCCGCCTTCCTTACCTTAAAAGCATCCGCATCTTCCCCATCTGGGAACGAGCAGAATAACGTCTCGTCGTCATCCTGTGCGAACTTTATCGACATTCTGTCTTGCAGCTGCAGCACCTTTGCTGTCTCTTCCGAAAATCCGAACCTCCCGGACATCTGAACAGACGCTCTGAGCTTTCCGCTGTAATCCTTTATACTGAGTATCCTCATAGCGATATCTCTTTTTCTAGCAAAGGTACGAAATCTATTCGTTATACACAACAGTTTACAACAAAAAAATCATGTTTGAAGCTTCTTTATATCTTCTACTATATAGGACGAAACCTATTTGTTACCCGTCTGTGTAATAAATAAGCATTGGGAATTTGGCAGGCACGATAAAACTGATGCTTATTATAGCATTTACTTGGATATTGACTCCTTATACAAATGGTTCAAATGCTATCAGAAAGAGTACAGAAGCAAAAGAGAAGGTAAATAGATTATATTTAGAAACAAATATAGAAATAAAATATTGTGATTATAGCAAGGCGGTTCACCAACAATAAAATCAAACATGCCACACATTTCAAAGGATGTGTAGCATGTTTGGGTAGCTATTATCTGTTACCTTTCGCCCTGTTGTGCGTCTTACAGAGCATCTGGCAGTTGTCAATGCTTGTGCTTCCGCCCCGGCTCCATGCCGTCACGTGGTCGGCATCCATCTCGGTGGGCTTCCAGATACGGCTGTGGTTCGGGCCGGATGACATGGCGCAGTAGGGACAGTTGGAGACGCCTTTTGCCCTTGCCTCCGCTGTCTGGCGCTCGTAGACAGTCTTGATGGTACGCTTGTCGAAAAGGCGGATGTTGAGCAGCTTCGGTTCGGTGCAACCGCCAAGGACATACTCGAAGATGCCGCGCTTGTCGGTCACGGCATCGTCCTGCATTAGCTCGGAGACCCTGCGGTCAACCTCGTCGGGGTTGTAGGGCGTGTTGTGGTATTTTTCATAGAGCGTGCCCCACGGCAGTCCCTTCTGCTCTTTGTGAGTTGTGGGGAACGTCGCGCTCACCCAGTCGATGATGCTGTCGAAACAAGTGGTTACGGGCATAATATCTGTGTCCTGCCGGTGCGCGGCCATATAGCCTTCCGTGTTGCCGTGGCTCACCCAGTCGAGGGCTGTGGCAAGCACCTCCTGCCGTTTCGGGTCGCCCTTTACATAGGTGCCCCACTTCTGCTGCATCGGGTTTAGGGAGTTGCTGTAGACGGCCTTCAGCGCTGTGACAAACGGACCGCTGTAGATGGCGTTGTACATCTCCTGGTCGTTGAGCGGCACACCGGCGATGTTGATGATCTTGAACCACTTCTTTATCTCCTCCTCCGTGCCCTCGCAGACGTAGAGCGTCAGAGGTGTCTTGGAGAACAGCTGCTGCAGCTCCGCGTTGAGCGAGTAATATTTCTGCTCGCGCCCCTCATAGCGCACTGTGAGCTTGTTGGTGAGAAAGCGGCCGAGGGAAGTGATGCGCTGCTGACCGTCGAGCACCTCAAGCAGTCCGTCAGGCCGGCGGTTAAGATAGATAAGGCCCAGTGGATAGCCGTGCAGCACCGAGTCGATGACCGCCACGTCCTTGCGCCCGTCGTTGTAGATGTAGTTGCGCTGGTACTCCGGCTGGATTATCAGCCGTCCGTTCATGCCGAAGAGTCCCTTGCCCTCCTGCTCGTTATAGACGAATCCCTTGCAGATGTCGCCGATGGTGATGTCGGTATGCAGTTCTGTATTCATGATTTTTTCGGTTTTTATTTCTCTGCCTAATGAATGATGTTTTTCTACATAGCGTTCAATCCTTCGTTGCTTAGCGTTTAATCGTTTTATATAGCATTACAACTTCGGGAGAGGCCTTATCGCCCCTTGATTATTGGCTTTTCACCCCATGAGAACGGCGTTGTGACCCCATGATTAGGGCGTTGTGATCTTCTGAATGAGGATGCGCGCATAAGTGGATTTAAGCTCGCCATCAACCATTATTGCACCACGACGGTTCAAATCGCCGAAGTGTGGAGTATCAGCGGGAGTATATTCCCTTGTCTTAATGCCGTATTCATTACCACGGTCGGTAATTCCCAACAATCGGAACTGTTCCGGACAATACTTGTCGAGGAAAGAGATGGGCACGCCCATCGCGCCTGTATAGTCGGAGGGTATGGCATCGGTATAAGGCACCTCTATGGCATCATAGTTGTCGTAGTGCTGGTACTCCTTCCGTCCGCGCAAGTCCTTGTGCCGGCTGAACTTCAGATTGTCCGCCATCGTCATCAATGGCAATGGCTCGTGGCGCTTGCCATGCTCGATGTTGGTGTACCAACGCACTCCTTTAACTCGAATAAAATGTTTGCCTTCTTCATCTATGCGCCAACCCGCAGCATTTAGTGGATATTCTTTCGGAACTCCAAACTCTCTGTCTCCAGAACTTATTGAAGGACCCAGCCAAATCTTATTGTCCTTGAGCAGCGGAAACACCTCCTTGTAGGTTATCGCGTTCATGTTTCCGATGACAGAGAACTGTTTGCCACCGTCGATGATCCATTTGAGAAACTCGCGGAAGAGGGAGAACGGCGGGTTGGTGATGATGAAGTCGGCCTCGTTACGCAACTGTGTAATCTCACGCGAGCGGAAGTCACCGTCGCCGTCAAGGTACTCCCAGCGGAGGTCGTCGATGTCGATGCGGTTGTCGCCGTTGGTGTCTCGGTCGAGAACGAAGATGCGCCCGTGGGTCTGCCACTTGTCGCGGTCGAACTTCGGGTCCTGCTCGTCCTCAGGGAAGAGTGGGGGCTGCACCCCGTACTTCGCCGCCTTGGCGTCAGGCGCGTAGCTCGTGGAGATGAGCTTTCTGATGCCGAAGAGCTGGAAGTTAAGGGCAAAGTATCGTGTAAAGTTGCTCCATTCCGGGTCGTCGCACGGCATGAGTATCGTCTTGTCGCGGAACACGTCGGGGTCGTAGTCCACATACGCCTGCATCTCGTGCTCAATGTCGGGCAGCTGCGTGTAGAACTCGTCATTCTTCGCCGCCTTGGCCGTTCCTAATGTACTGTTGCTTGCCATATCGTGTCTTTATATTGTTTTCATGCAAAGAGGTCATCCATCACAACCTGATTTTGTACATCATAGGCGTATGCGTTCGGTACAAGACCATATGTCGTAACCATCACCGTATGCACTGCCTTATGCGTCTTTGAAACCTGACTGAATGTGGAAGCCTTTCTCGCCATCTCACGGGAATAGGCTTCCGTAATAGCATACTCCTCTTTGGAATATTTCATCTCACAAAGGTCGATGATGCCATCATTCCTATCGATAAGAAGATCTATCTGCACTCCTTTCAGCCCAAGTGTCTTGTCGCCTTGATAACGCCAAGCATACTGGTATGTAAGTACACCGCTGATGCCGAGTTTAAGCTTTATTTGGTCAACATGCTGCATACACACTCTCTCAAAAGCAAGTCCACACCACGTATTGTACAGAGGCGTTCCCTGCACTGTCTCCCAAAAGTCTGCCGGCTGATGCTTATCTTTCTGAAAGGCAAAATAGAAAATTGTGTAGTTGTCCATAAGCTGCCACACACGATCCTTGACATTTTTGCCAGGCAGATAATAGGAGCGTATGAAGCCGCACCATTCCAAATCGTTAAGCATATCGGAAAATCTTCCGTTATTCTTAAATTTCCCTTCTTGGATAATTTCCTCACGTGTCATTCCGTTCTTCTTCCCAGCCAATATGTTTATAATCCTTATATAAGAATCAGGATGATTAAATAGCGAGGCATATAGCATGTCAAACTCGTCGTGCATCGCACCCATGTCGGAAAATATCAATCTGTCTACCTCCTGCGCTAGACTTCTGCCAGGTCGAAGAAGACTCCAATAAAATGGTATTCCGCCAAATATCATATAACCATCAAGTATCTGCTGATGACTCATAACAATTCCCTGTGAATGTACCAATTCCTCACATTCGCCAAGCGTGAACGGCCTAAGATATATACGGCGTGTAAGTCTGTTATACAGCCCACCTTTATTCTTGAATATTTTCTTTACCATCCACGATGTAGAGCTACCACATACCACCAGCACAATGTCCCTGTGTGCTGATGCCCAACCATTCCAAAACACTTCAAATTCAGAAAGGAAATCAGAGCGCGGTGCATCCATCCATGGCAGCTCATCAAGGAATATAACTTTTTTCCCTTTAGGCTGCAGTTCTATGAAACGCCGCAGTTCACTGAAAGCATACATCCAGCTTGAGATAACTGGCATCACATCGGTAAGCCCTTGTGCTTTTAGTTCAAGGCGGAATCTTGCCAATTGCTTTTTGGTAGAAGTATGAGCAGCTCCTGTGAATTGAAAGCAAAAATCATTGCCATAAGCTTCACGAATGAGGAATGTCTTACCAACACGCCTACGTCCATACACCGCAATGAATTGTGCTTCATCTTTAGCCAAAGCATCACGCAATTCATTCTTTTCTTCTTTCCTGCCTATCAACATAATCTTATTTTTTTGCAAAGGTAGTAATTAATAACCATAAAACGTCTAAATCTTAATATAAATTTCAGTTTTAGACGCTTTATGGTTATATTATTGACTATATTCGCTTACATCGATTGTATCCAGTACTTTTCAAAACAAAAATTTTACACAAATGTGTAATACCTATTTTCTACCTGGTTCCAGTTTTCGCATTTTCAAATAACGGTAGACAGTTGACTTCGACTTTATGCCAAGCTGTCGCATGATGACATCCACGGCAATCCCCTGGCGGTATAGCGCAGCACACGCATCTACCTTATCCTGCTTGATGCCGGCGCCTTTTCTCTTTCCAAGGCTGCGACCCTGCCGCCGGGCTTCCTCACGCCCCGCCCTGGTACGCTCAATGATAAGGTCACGCTCAAACTCGGCAAGACTGGCGAAAATATTCATCATCAACTTGCCAGATGGTGAGGACGCATCGACATGGTCCTCTATCGATGTTAGCATAATGCCACGGCGGTGCAGGTCAGCAAAGATATTCACGAGATCTTTCAGCGATCGCCCTATTCGGTCGAATTTATAAACAACGAGCGTGTCGCCCTCCCGGAGATAACCAAGACATTCTTTCAGCACAGGCCGTTCTTTTACTCCAGACACTTTCTCAGAAAATATTTTCTCACAGCCAAACTTCTGCAATGCTACTATCTGCATACAAAGATTTTGCTCTCGTGTAGATACTCTTGCATATCCTATATTACTCATATGCGTAAGGTTCGATTTAGTTTATTTCGCAAAGATATAAAAAATCGAACTTAAATTCTATCATTTCATCTAAAGTTTTTAAGGTGCAACAAGGTTCGATTAAGGGTTAAGTTAATCGAACTTTGCGCCATCATTTGCGAGAATACAAAAACAACGCGTAAGGGAGAGAAAAACGGCTCATAAAAAGCCGTTTTTTCTTCTTCTAAATCTCTTTAGTTATTTAGAGATTTAGAAATTTAATGCGCGCGCGCGATATATAATGTGTAAAAACGCCTATTTTGCGCCATCATTTGCGGGATTTGCGCCATCATTTGCGGAATGTGCGCCATCATTTGCGAGCTGCTTAAGCTCTTCTTTCTGCTAAGTTTATCGAACTCTTATTAAGCTATTTAAATGGTTTATGTAATTACCATTTTAGCGCACTTACAGAAAGAGGAAGAGATGCCTCTAAAAGGCATTCTCTCTTCCTCTTTCTTTTTAAAAAGGTTTTTAGAACCTTTTTAAAAGTCTTTTTTAGGGGAAAACCATATTGTGACACAGAGAGTTACAAGGATTTTCGCACATTTTCCGCCCCCTAATGCCACATTTTCCGCCCCCTAATGCCTATTTTTGCCACATTTTCCGCCCCCTAATGCCACATTTTCCGCCCCCAGGCTTTACACGTAATTGCATCCATTTACATCCATTTACACTAAAGTTCAAATCCTATTTTGACCCATTATTTTTGTCAAAGTTTATTGATGAAACGGGTAATATATTACCAAGTCTTGCTTTTTGTTAATTTATTTTACTTAAATGCCTTATTTTTTTGCTATCTCTTGCTACTATTTGCAATCATTTGCCACATTTTCCGCCCCCAAACAGTTAATCGTCAAAATAGGATTTATTGAACCTGAAGTTGGAAATAATATCTCCTTCTTCATTTTTAGTTTCTTTATAGGCATCTTCTGAATTCTCGAGCAAACCTATTAATTTCATTTTGTTTATGGCCTCTTGAAAATCCTTATCTCTTCTAGAACTATTTTTTTTGTAACTTTTTAGTATGGCAATGCGTTCAAAGAGTTCATATTTCTTGATTTTATCTATTGGCCACGTTTTCTTATGATAACTATTCTGCTCAGCTAGAAACCAAAATAAGCGCATGGTCATAGTGCTTTGTTTTCCACGTAGTTTTAAAAGAGTATCATTTCTTAGAACAATGCTATCTTGCATAACATTTTTTGTAAATACAGCACCTAACCGGAGTATGTAAACGACACTGCCCTGTTTGTTCACTCGAACATAGTCGATAGAACAAATACTCGTACCTACATGTGATCCATCATCACATGCTAAATATACTACTTTACTTGCTAAATCTCTTATGATTTTAGCAACTTCATCCTTATCTTTTTTTCTAGGTTTCTCTTTTGCAGATAATCCTAATGCTTTCCTTGTAAGTTGTGCTAGTTCAAAATAGATATATGGGGTTGGTGACTTTTCCTTATCACCATCGGAACCTATTCGCCCACCATTTTGTAGTTGCATAATGGGTTTATCCTTTGGATTAAAGTCGGGAAAGATAACTTGAATATCGTTTCCTATTCCAAGAAGTTGGGTTCCTTTTGGAGTAATTTTACTTTGCTCCGAAAGAATTTGTGCTAATGCGATAATAACCTTAGAGCCTAGTTCTCCGCCTTCTATTCCATCAACAATACTACTAAGAAACCCCTTTGTCTTATTTAAAGACAATGCATGTTTCCGCTCAACAGGTGGCAGAGCGTCAAATAAGTCTCTGCTTATAGGAGCTTTTCTAGTCTGTTGCCTACTCAGTTCTCTTGAAGTAGTAAAAGTATTATTTTTCCTGTTTTTCCAATTCATAATTTCTCTTGATTAGAAAAAAGAATCATTTTCAGAATCTTCTTTTTGAGTTGACGCTTGTGGTTCATCCTTACCTGTAATCAGACCTGTTTTGCCATCAAAATCAAACATTGTCTTGATATTAGGTTCCTGTCCTCTACGCTTTATAATTTTAGCATAAATTTTCTCTTTGTTAATCTCTGAAAGACCTTTGTATTCAGCCTCTAATTGTGAGGCAGTGCGTACTTTATCAGATGGATTAGTAAATCCACAATTCCACATAGCTACTATTGTATTCGCTATCTGCTCAATGTCACCTGCCTCCCTTATATTGGTAGAAATTAAATCAAGAGGACTAACCACTTGCCTATTGAATTGAGCTGCGAGGATTATAGGAAGGCCGTACTTCTCACTTACAGCCAAATCCTTCAACTTTAGGCATATTTCTTTCAACTGTTCTTGACGGCTAAGACGTGTGCTACCTGATAAAGAGAGAAGCTGCATATAGTCTATCAATACGACATCGCAAGCGTTATTACTCTTCATGAACTTAATATAAGAGACTAACTTGTCGATGTCGTAATCTTTATAGCGGATGTTTAGAGCTTTGTCTTTTAACAAATTGAAGAAGGAAGCCTTTGCAGATTCATAATCATCTTTTGCTTCTCTTGAAACATATTTGTCATTTCCCTTAAGGTCATTCTTAATGGTACTTCTGATGTTCCATCTTGACGGAAGTGCTTTATTTTTTGCGCAATATATAGTCAGGAAAGAAGTGAGTACAGATCCTTTGTCTTCCTCGTAAGAAAGATACAAGACTTTTTTGTTGATATTATACTGTAATATCCGCAGGGCTAAATTTTCAAGCATAGTACTTTTACCATGACTGGTAGGAGCTGCTATGAAAGTTATAGCTCTGTCATGAATAAGGAGCTCACTGTCTTCTTGGTCTTTTGATTCAAACAAGAATCCTGTGCGAAGATCGCCTCCACCCTGGCATAGTTCCTCTTTTACCTCTTTTTCGGTTAAAGGGGTAAGGTCATCAGCAAATTCACTAATTGAACTGTTCTCTAAGATGTCTGCAGAGAGACTTATATTATGAAGTGCGTCGTCTACATCTATAGCAGATGCCGAGGTAGAGGCTTCTAAAGCTTTAATGCCTAAATCTTTTAATTTTCTTTTCTTTGCGTACTCTTTGAGTATGGATATATTTTTACCAAAAGCTGCAGAAGCATCAGAATCTGAGATATTATCTCCAAGTGATGTAATGTCCAGAGCCGTTGGTTTTATTATTTGATTTCCTTGCCGATCATAGTTAGGAAGCTGGCTAATATATTCGTATATCAAAGAAGGTGTAGGTAAAGCTCCTTCTGCTTGTATAGCATCTATACAAGTATATATTTTCCTATAGGTTGAATTATAGAAGTAGTCTGCTTTCAGTAATGAAGCAGGTGTACTCGGCTGGTAATAATACATCGCCAACACTTCTCTCTCAGCCAGTTCATTAGAAAAAGGCTTTTCAGGAGATATTATTTCAAATTTATCTCTGGACATATCTTAATATATATTTTACGATATATTACGTAAATTATAATGGAAGTTATTTACTGCCATTCTCAGCAGCTCTTCTTTCCTTAGCTTTCTCAGCTGCAACCTTGCGTGCATCAAGCTCTTTCTGTGTTGGCACTTGAAAGTTTATCTTTGTAAGGAAAGCATCAACAGCCTTGTCTGTGTCAAACGTAAGGAATGTAGCAAGTACGGACTGAACGATCGTACGGACCGACAGTCTTTTATAATGTCTCTCGCTCAACTCTTGAAGTTGATCAAGGATATCAGACGAGATGTAGACAGGACGACCCTTATCAGGTGAACGGTCATAGCTGAAAATATTGTCGAAGAACTTGTCTTGAAATCCTTTTGGAAGCTCAGAACGGTTGGAAGTTTTTTCACTTACATTCTTTACCTTTACCGCCTTTGTCTCTGAATTCTTGTTAGGAGTCTCTTCTTTTACGGTCTCAATGGCCTTTTCTCCGCCATTGGCAGCAATAGCTACATTAGCAATGTTGAAATCGTCAATCTCGAAAGTACTAGAATTCTTTTTGTTAGCCATATCTGATTATTTTTTTATGAGTTCTACAATGGGTTCGAAGGCGTATGCTACAGCCTTTTCAAGATAGGTATCGTTTTCGTAGATTGTTGAATAACGTTTAACCTTGACACTCTGTTTGATACGTGGAGCCAAAATACCATACTTTTTCAATATGTCTGCATTATGCCGTTGCTGGGCCAGTTCCTCTTGCGTTCCCTCACTGACATTAATTCTATTAGGCAGAAACACAAGCTTGGCTTTCACCTGTAAGGTACCAAGAACAACTTTCAAAAAACCAAGAGTAGAACGCAGCACGTCATGATCATACGTCATCGGTATGACGATAATATCTGCATTTTTCAAAATTGGTACAAGTCCAGGAAAAGCAAGAGATCCAGGAGCGTCTATTAAGGTAATGGAATCATCCGCTTTCCATGCTTGCAGTTTGGCAGCCACTTCTTTTGAATCCATAGGATTGACGAACTCAACATCCCAAGATGGTTTAGCCTCAGGATCTACTTTAAGATCGTCTTCCCTGTGACCTGACAAGGACATCTGAATATCCATATCCTTAACAGATACCTTTTGCCCCTTTGCCGTTAGATGGTTTGCAAAGATAGCGCAAAGGCTAGTTTTGCCAACACCACCTTTCTGATTTGCGAATGAAATTATCTTTCCCATGAGCTTTGTTATATATAAGACGGTGCAAATATAGCAACTATATTTTAAAGTCAATATAAAAAGTAATTCTTTTATAATCTTTTAACATATAATTAATATTGTTTTTAATATAAATCTCTATAATATAAATAGTAATAATATAGAATATAATATCTGAATTAGTATTAAGATAATAAATAAATATAACTTACGATATATATCGTAATATAATATAAAGTATATAACATAGTTATACTTCAATATTATCTTATACAATATAAATAACATACCCAAGCAAAAAGTTAAAGTTAGTAGGTTATTAAGCAGTTCGAGATAAAAAAATCAAAGTAATCGAGAGGTGATTCATTGTTAAAACCGGATCGTCGTATCATTACCCAAATGAGTAAGAAGTTGCAGAATATTGATTTGTTCGTAAACATCAACAGCATAAAGCAATGATGACCAGTAGCTGAAAATAGTGCTTCAAAAGAAAATATGTAGGTAATTATTTGCGGGTATGAAAAGTAATATGTAACTTTGTACCAAGGATTTCAAACGGAAAATCCATAACGTAATATGGATTTTAGACTTCGC
>ULKL01011864.1_pt1 | contig 10837 bp, 10 predicted proteins | sample 1951161 | NCBI WGS metagenome assembly ULKL01 (sample SAMEA4835501, study PRJEB28245) | human gut metagenome | biome: gut microbiome; material: fecal sample | place: Denmark | collected 2008
ATATTCAGTACTTTGAGTATATTATCACAGATTCTGAACTTGAGGCGCTTGTTTTGGAGTGCAATCTTATCAAGGAGCACAGGCCTAAGTACAATACCATGCTAAAGGATGACAAGAGTTATCCTTTTATTAAGATTACCGTTGGTGAAGAGTATCCAAGGGTACTTTTTGCAAGAAAGATGAAGCATGGAGCAGGTAAGTATTTCGGTCCTTACACTTCTGCGGCAGCAGTCAAGGACACTATTGAACTTCTATGCAAGCTGTATAAGGTAAGAACCTGTAACAGAAATCTGCCTAAAGATGAGGGCAAGGACAGGCCATGTCTTAATTATCATATCGGACAGTGTGATGCACCATGTCAGGGATATGTAAGCGGTGAGGAATACAGAAGAAGAATTGATGAGGTTGTAGCTTTCTTAAATGGTGATTACAAGAAGATTATGGACAGGCTTACAACGCAGATGCAGGAAGCGTCTGAGAAGATGGAATACGAGGAAGCTGCAAGATACAGAGACCTGTTAATGAGTGTCAAGCAGGTTGCACAGAAGCAGAAGATTACAGCAGATGATGTTAATGACAGAGATGTCATTGCGTGTGCAAGTGACGGGCAGGACGCAGTTGTGCAGGTGTTCTTTATCAGGCAGGGCAAGCTTCTTGGAAGAGATCATTTTCATATGAAGGTTGCTGAAGGCGACACTAAGAGCGAAATTATTTCGGAATTTATGAAACAGTATTACGGCGGAACTCCATTTATACCTAATATTATTATGGTGCAGTACGAGATAGAGGATGCGGATACAATAGCACAGTGGCTCAGTGCAAGAAAGAGTCGCAAGGTAAGTATTGTCACACCTAAGAAGGGCGACAAGGAAAAGATGGTTGAGCTTGCATATAAGAACGCCCAGCTTGTTCTTACACAGGATGCGGAGAAGATTAAGCGTGAGGAGAGCAGGACAACAGGAGCTATGAAAGAGATTGCCGGCTGGCTTGGACTTGGGACACTTCACAGAGCAGAGGCTTACGATATATCTAATACAAATGGCGTTGAAAGTGTTGGCTCAATGGTCGTTTTTGAGGATGGAAAACCAAAGAAGAATGATTATCGCAAGTTCAGGATAAGAACAGTAAAGGGGCCGGATGATTATAAGAGCATGCGTGAGGTTCTGACAAGACGTTTTACAAGAGGTATGCGTGAGCGGGAAGGACTCGAGGATAGTCATGGATTTTCGAGATATCCAGACCTTATTATGATGGATGGCGGACGCGGCCAGGTGAATATTGCACTTGATGTACTTAAGGAACTGGGGCTTAATATTCCTGTGTGCGGTATGGTAAAGGATGATACCCACAGCACAAGAGGTCTGTATTATAACAATATTGAGATACCGATAGATAAGCACAGCGAGGGCTTTAAGCTGATTACAAGGGTGCAGGATGAGGCACACAGATTTGCAATAACTTATCACAGAAGCTTAAGAGATAAGGCACAGGTATCTTCTGTACTTGATTCGATTGAAGGAATCGGACCTGTAAGAAGAAAGGCACTTATGAAGCATTTTCTTGATATAGAAAAGATACGGCAGGCATCAGTGGATGAGCTTATGAAGGCTGATGGTATTACTGAAAATGTGGCAGAGAATATATACAAATTCTTTCATTGATAATACTTTTATAATAGCATTTAGAGCTTGTCTGTGATAAACTTAGGATATATGAAATCGTAAATATGAGTTTGGAGGCAGAGAATATATGAATAATGGTAAAGAGAGGGTAAAGTTATCTAAAGTTATCCAGAAAATGAATCTTGTTAATCTTACACCACAGATAGATGTGTCAGGAATCTGGCTTAATCTGCCTGATGTGAACAGACCGGCTTTGCAGCTTACAGGTTTTTATGACCAGTTTGATAATGACAGATTACAGATTATTGGTAATGTGGAGCATGCTTATCTTGCGAGTCTTTCTGAGCAGGAGAGATATGAAAGATATATGCAGCTTTTGTCAAGTAATATTCCATGTATTATATTCTGCAGGAGTATAAAGCCAGAGCCTAAGATTATTGAACTTGCGGTTAAGTATCAGATACCTCTTCTTATGACAGACCAGGCAACATCTTCATTTACAGCAGAAGTAATACGCTGGCTGAAGGTTCAGCTTGCACCATGTATCGTAATCCATGGTGTTTTAGTTGATGTATATGGTGTAGGTGTACTTATCACAGGTGAGTCTGGTATTGGTAAGAGCGAAGCTGCACTTGAACTTATAAAAAGAGGACACCGTCTTGTAACTGACGATGCGGTTGAAATCAGAAAGGTCAGTGACGAGACTCTGGTTGGAAGCGCACCGGGAGTTACCAAGTATTTTATAGAGCTTAGAGGCATTGGTATTATTGATGTCAAGACACTTTTCGGTGTTGAAAGTGTTAAGGAAACTCAGGAAATAGATATGGTTATCAAGCTTGAGGACTGGAACAAGGACAGAGAGTATGACCGACTTGGACTTGAGGAAGAATACATAGAATATCTTGGCAATAAGGTTGTGTGCCATACGCTACCGGTAAGACCAGGACGTAATCTTGCTGTAATTGTTGAGTCAGCAGCGGTCAACCATAGACAGAAGATGATGGGATATAATGCAGCGAAGGAATTATACAGAAGAGTACAGGAAAATCTTATGAGAGGCGGGGAGGATGACGATGAGTAAGATTATATTTGGAATTGATGTTGGAGGAACAACCTGCAAATGTGGTACATTTTCTGAAGAAGGTGAACTGTTAAGAAAAGAAGAGATTCCTACAAGAAAGGATGAGGGTGGAAGCCTGATTCTGCCTGATATAAGTGAGTATATCAAGGGCGTTCTTGCAGATATGAATATGACAACAGAGGATGTGGCAGGAATCGGAATGGGACTTCCTGGTGCATGTCTTGAGGATGGAACTGTCAACAAATGTATCAACTTGGGCTGGGGAGTATTTAATGCAGCCAATGTATTGTCTGAGCTTACAGGTATTCCTGTTAAGATTGGTAATGATGCCAATATGGCAGCACTCGGAGAATTCTGGGTAGGCGGTGGAAGCGAATACAACAGCATGGTAATGGTGACGATTGGAACCGGTGTAGGCGGTGGAGTTATTATTGATGGAAAGCCTCTTTATGGATTTAACGGTGCAGCAGGTGAGATAGGTCATCTTCCACTTGTTGAAGGTGAGACTGAGAGCTGTAACTGTGGAAAGAAGGGATGTCTTGAGCAGGTTGCTTCTGCAACTGGAATTGTAAGAACGGCTAACCGTATGCTTGCAGAAAGTGACATGCCTTCATCTTTAAGAAGTGTGCCATACATATCGGCAAAGGTTATATTTGACGAGGCTAAGGGAGGAGATGCCCTTGCTATACAGGTAACAGAGTATGTATGCAGATATCTTGGAAAAGGACTTGCATGTGCAGCGGGAATGGTTGACCCGGAGGTATTTGTAATTGGTGGCGGAGTTTCTGCCGCAGGGGAATATTTTATCAATCTTATTGATAAGTATTATAAGGAATGTGTGTTCCATGCGAGCAGACAGACTAAGATAGTTAAGGCTGCTCTTGGTAATGATGCAGGAATGTATGGAGCAGCAAAGCTTATTCTTGGAAATTAGTATTAAGGATAGTGAGATTATATGGATAATAAAATGTTATCAGAAGCATTAATATCAATGCTTGGTGCCGGGAATGTAAGAACAGGTGAACTAATGAAGACACATACTACATTCAGAATCGGAGGTGCTGCAGATTATTATGTAACACCACAGGCAGAAAAGCAGATAGCAGATGTTATCGCATTTTTGAAAAAATCGGACATTAAATATATTGTTATTGGAAATGGCAGTAATATTCTTGTGAGTGATGAAGGCTTCAGGGGAGTTGTAGTTGAGCTTGGCGATGGTTTTTCAGATTATGAGTTTCTTCAGGATTCACAGGATAATTCAGATGAAGTGCTTGTCAAAGCAAGTGCAGGCATGAAGCTTACAAGACTTGGCAACCAGCTTGCTGCTAATGGAATTGCCGGATTTGAATTTGCAACAGGTATTCCGGGTTGCATAGGTGGTGCTGTAAGAATGAATGCAGGTGCTTATGGCGGGGAGTTCAAGGATATTCTTGTCAGTGCAAAGGTTATTGATGATGAAGGTGTTATCAGGGAGCTTCCAGCAGATGAACTTGAGCTTGGATACAGAACAAGTATTGTAGCGAAAAGCAATATGATTGTTCTTGAAGCAACTTTGAAATTAAGAAAAGGTGAACCGGATATAATAAGAAATAATATCTCAGAGCTGGCAGCTAAGAGAAGGCAGAAGCAGCCACTTGAGTATCCTAGTGCCGGAAGCACATTTAAAAGACCGGAAGGATATTTTGCAGCAAAGCTTATTGAGGATGCAGGTCTTAAGGGTTGTGCAAGAGGTGGCGCACAGGTATCGGAGAAGCATGCCGGATTCGTTGTCAATAAGGGCGATGCAACTGCGAAGGATGTATGCGAGCTTACGGATTATATTAAGAGTGAAGTTATGGAAAAGTTCGGTGTCGGGCTGGAACTGGAAGTTGTAAAGGTTGGATTCTAAGGCTTGTTATAATTAAACAGACCAGTAATTAAAGGCAGATAAGAAAGAGAAGATGATAAGATGAAGATGATTATTGTTACAGGTATGTCAGGTGCAGGTAAATCTACAGCACTTAATGTATTAGAAGATGAGGGATATTATTGTGTCGATAATATGCCAATCTCTCTGATTCCTAAGTTTGCAGAGCTTGCCAATGCGGGAGAAGACGGATATAGCAACATAGCAATTGGTGTAGATATAAGAAGTGGTCACGCACTTGCTGAGCTTGATTCAGTGCTTGATGATATGCTTAATAAGCATTTTAACTATACAATTCTGTTTCTTGAATCAAGTGATGAGGTACTTGTAAAACGATACAAGGAAACGCGAAGAACACATCCGCTTGCAATGGATGATCATGACAGAATAGATAATGTAATAAAGCTGGAAAGAGATGAGCTTAAGTTCTTAAAGAAAAGAGCAGATGTAATAATCGATACAAGCCAGATGCTTACAAGGGAACTTAAGGCAGAGCTTGAGGGCATATTCTTTGACGATAAGAATTTCAAGAATCTGTTTGTTACAGTTCTTTCTTTTGGTTTCAAATATGGAATACCTGCAGACGCAGATCTTGTGTTTGATGTGAGATTTCTGCCTAATCCATATTATATTGAAGAACTTAAACACCTTACCGGTAATGATAAGCCTGTACAGGATTATGTGAAGAAAGCTCCGGAGACAACAGAATTTCTGGAAAAGATAGATGATTTATTGAAGTTCCTTCTGCCTAATTATGTTAAGGAAGGAAAGAACAGCCTTGTTATTGCAATTGGCTGTACAGGAGGAAAGCATCGTTCAGTTACTCTTGCTAATGAAATCTATAAGCTTATAAGCAGGACTGAGTATGGATGCAAGGTTGAGCATAGAGATATTGAGAAAGATTCTAAGAGAAAAGGTTAAGTATGTCATTTTCATCAGAAGTAAAAGAAGAGTTAGTTAAGAAAACAGATTCCGCGAGGCATTGCCAGATTGCGGAATTTGCTGCGTTTATGGGAATGTCTGGCAATGTAAGCGAGACAGATAATGGAGAATTATGTCTGGAATTCGTTACAGAGAACGAATTGTCAGTTGAGAAATTCAGTGACCTGTTATTGAGAATATTTAGCATTAAGATGGATGCTGATACGAATGAAATGGTTAAGAATGGCAAGGAAACTATTATAAGGATAACCAGACAGAGTGATGTTGCTAAGATATTGCAGACATTAAAATGGTGCGACGACAGGTTTACACAGATTGAACCGGTGTTTGTTGACGCAAGAATTGTAGCTATGGACTGCTGTAAGAAAGCATTTATAAGAGGAGCTTTTATGGAACGAGGTTCTATAAGTGACCCGAACAAGTTCTATCACTATGAGATTGTGTGCAAATATGAGGAGGACGCTGATATTCTTATGGATATGCTGCGTTTTTTCGGACTCGATGCCAAGGTTATTGTAAGAAAAAACAGTTTTGTTGTGTATATGAAGGAAGGCAATAATATTACTGATACGCTTAATCTTATGGGAGCGGTTGTATCACAGATGAACCTGTACAATGTCATGATTCTTAAGGGAATCAGTAATGATGTCAACAGAAAGGTAAACTGTGAGACTGCTAATCTTAACAAAACAATTGAAGCGGCGGTCAAGCAGATTAAGGATATTGAACTTATAAGAGATACTGTCGGGCTTGACAGTTTAAGTGACAGTCTGATGCAGGTTGCTCTTTTAAGACTCGAGAATCCTGACATGAGTCTTCAGGGACTAGGTGAGCTGTTAGACCCCCCGGTTGGTAAATCGGGTGTAAACCACAGGTTAAGAAAGATTGGCGAGAAGGCAGATGAATTAAGACAGAGCATGGGAATCTCTGTCTGATTAAATATTTTTAATAAAATTTTACATTTTCTTTTCAAATAGGGATTGACAAGAAGTGTATAATTGAAAATATGAGATAAAAGGGCAGTCATATACTGCAGAAAGGTTGATTAAGATGACTAAAGTAGATATAATTTCAGGCTTTTTGGGAGCAGGTAAAACAACTCTTATAAGTAAGCTTTTAAAGGAAGCCTTAAAGGGAGAGCAGGTAGTTCTTATTGAGAATGAGTTTGGTGAAATCGGTATTGATGGAGGATTCCTTAAAGATTCTGGTGTTGAGATAAGAGAGATGAATTCAGGATGCATCTGCTGTTCACTTGTTGGTGATTTCGGAACTTCTCTTAAGGAGGTTGTTGATAAGTATCATCCAGACAGAATTATTATTGAGCCTTCAGGAGTAGGCAAGCTTTCAGATGTTATCAAAGCGGTTAAAGACCTTCACATTGAGAATGAAATCGTTCTTAACAGTGCTTCAACAGTTGCAGATGCATCTAAGGTTAAGGTATATATGAAGAATTTTGGTGAATTCTTTAATAACCAGATTGAGCATGCAGGAACTGTTATTTTAAGCAGAACACAGAATGTTTCTGAAGAGAAGTTAAAGACAGCTATTGAGCTTATTAAGAGTGTTAATCCTAATGCACATATTATCACAACTCCTTGGGATGATATTGACGGAACTAAGATTCTTGGTGCAATGGAGAATGTTACTAACCTTGAGTTAGACATGCTTGCAGAGGCAGCGCAGAAGGCTTATGAGGAGCATGAGAAGGAGCACCACCACCATCATCATGAAGATGGAGAGTGCTGCTGTTGCGGCGGACATCATGATGATGATGACGAGCATGAGCATCATCATGACCATGATGAGGAACATGAGCATCATCACGACCACGAGCACGAACATCATCATGACCATGAGCATGATCATCACCATCATCATGCAGATGACGTATTTACAAGCTGGGGAACAGAGACTCCTAAGAAGTATGAGAAGGCAGAGCTTGACAGCATATTAAAGAAGCTTTCTGAGAGTGAAGATTATGGTAAGGTTCTCCGTTCTAAGGGTATGCTTCCTTGTACAGATGGAACATGGATGTATTTCGACCTTGTACCAGAAGAATATGAGATTCGTGAGGGAAGTGCTGATTTCACAGGAAGAATCTGTGTAATCGGTTCTGAACTTAAGGAAGATGCACTTAAGGAACTTTTTGAAGTTTAATCAGTGTTTAATAGAAGAACACATTTTTACAACGCATTTATAATGAAATGATAGCGCAAATGCGCGGAAATGAGGATAAATATGGCAAATGAGGAATATCAGATTCCGATTTTCTTGATTAACGGTCAGCTTGACAGTGGTAAAACAAGATTTATCTCCGATACTATAGCAATGGGACAGTTTGCAGACGCTAAGAATAAACTTCTTATTGTGTGTGAAGAAGGTGAAGAGGAGTATAGCGAGAAGCTTCTTAAGGACAACGGAGTAGATATGGTTGTTGTAGAGAAGGAAGATTTTAATATCAAGACTCTTAATGAACTGGACAAGAAGTATGATCCATGGATTGTTATTGTTGAATATAACGGAATGTGGGATCCAGCACTTATTCTTGGAAGTGAGAAGCCAAGAGGATGGCAGGTATACCAGTCTATAACTTTAGTTGATGCCAATGCATTTGGCTTACAGTGGGCTAACATGAAGTCTATTATTGCAGAGTCTGTTAAATATGCTGATATGGTTATCTTTAACAGATGCAAGTCAGGTATGGATCTTGGCAGCTACAGAAGAAGCATGAGAGCATTAAATCCTGCACTTCAGATTATCTTCGAGGACGAGAAGGGTGACCAGGTTGCTATATCTGAACAGCTTCCATACGATATCAATGCTGATGTTATTCAGGTTGATGACGAAGATTATGGTATCTGGTATATGGATGTGTCTGAAAGACCGGAAGTATACGCAGGTAAGAAGGTAAGATTCAAGGGACAGGTTCTTAAGAACAAGTACTTTAAGGATAAGAATTTCGTTCCGGGAAGAAAGGTTATGACATGCTGTGCAGAAGATACACAGTTTATTGGTTATATCAGCTTCTACAACAACATAGCTTCTCTTGAGAACAGAGAATGGATATGGGTTACAGCTACTATTAAGTATGAATTCCAGATGGCATATAAGAAGAAAGGTCCTGTTCTTTACGTTGAAAGCGTAGAAAAGACAGGTGCACCTAAGGAAGAGATGGTGTTCTTCTAATATGATACAGGATATATGGCCAAAACATCTGGACAACCAGTATAAGAATCTTAAGCCAGGCAATGAGGATACTGTGTTTTATTTTCAGGGTTCCTCGTTGCTTGCAAGACCATCAGGACATTTTAACTCACAGAATCCTGAAGAAAATGTATTAATATATCCACAGTATGATGAGTTCGTTCAGGGGATAAAGTCCTCTTACGGAGACAAAGCTGTGGATAACTTTGAATTCATATATCTGTTGTCAATTGATGAGGAACATTTTTTCCTCGCAAGAAAGACAGGAAGCCTCGAAAGAGGCACATTCTTGGGAGAGATGGCTGATTCAGCTGTACACAAGGATATGTATTCTTTCGTTAGAGGATATGAATTCATAGGAGTCGATTCTTTCCGCAAGGCACAGCCAAGAGAGCATGCTTATGCGGCTATTACTGCATTTCATCTGTATGGCTGGTACAGGGATAATCATTTCTGCGGAAGATGCGGAAAACCACTCAAGCATGATGACAAGCAGAGAATGTTACGCTGTGACTGCTGTAAGAATATGGTATTTCCTAAGATATGTCCGGCTGTTATTGTTGCAGTTACAGATAAGGACAGAATTCTTCTTACTAAATATGCGGGAAGAACTTATAGGAATTATGCGCTTATTGCCGGATTCACTGAGATTGGTGAAACAACAGAGGAAACTGTAAGCAGAGAAGTTATGGAAGAAGTAGGTGTGAAGGTTAAAAATATCACATATTATAAGAGTCAGCCTTGGGGACTCAGCGGTTCTCAGCTTCTTGGTTACTTCTGTGAGCTTGACGGTGACGACACAATAACTCTTGAAGAAGATGAGTTATCGGTCGGCACATGGGTCAAGGCAGATGATATAGATGTAATTGATGACCATATCAGTCTCACAAGGGAAATGATTGAGAAATTCCGCAGTGAGCATGTGAGTCACAATTAATTGTAATCTTTAAAACTAATATTAAGATCTATGGTATTACCACTGACACCGTCTAACTTAGCTGATTCAGTGTATTGCCATATAGAGAATTCATATGGGAAGTAAGGTGTGTCTGAATAGTAGGCAAACCACTTCTCATATTTTTCTAAGCGGGTAAGGTCAAGTCTTCCAACGAATCCCTTGAGGTTGGAATATATCATTGGCTTATAGCCTGCTTTTTCTATCTTGTCGCAGAATGCGATTATGATATCTGTAAGTTCTTCAGTAGTCAGATTCTCCTGTCTGTATGAATCGCCCGAAATCTCTTCAAAGTCAATAACTACAGGATATGTAATCTTGTAAGGCTTGATAATATCAAGAACATAATCAGCCTCTTCTATAGCTTCCTGTTTCGTAATTGCAGATGAGAAGAAGTATGCGCCAATCTTAATATTATTCTTTATTGCGTCTTTTGCAAATGTATCAAATGAAGAATCAGTGTTCAGGATTCCATTGCCATAGCTTCTGAAACCACATCTTAACATGGCAAATTCAACGCCCTGTTCTTTTAATTTCTTAAAGTCAATATTCCCCTGAAACTTCGAGGCATCAACACCCATATGTGTTGTAACTTTACCGTCTTCATTGTATGTAATAATTCCTTTATCATCCTGCTTGAAATTCTCATCCTTATAATTATTCTTCGCAAGTTCAGGAAGTATCTGCGCAAATACATACTGATTCTTATTGTTCACATAGACTATATTATCAGGGAAATAGCTCTTAAGTATAGAAAGAGAACCTTCACCGTTAGTGAATCTTAACTTCATATCAGAAAGAAGATCCTCTTTCTCTTCTGACTTTAGTTTCTCAATCTCGTCATTGCTAAGCTTATCGGTATTAGTTGCAACGGTTGATTTTCGGTACTTAATAATGACACCGGTGGTCAGAAGACCGAACATTACAGTTGTCATAAAGAATATTAAAGTTGTTATCACAAAAGGATTGGTTTTCTTCGATTTCATAGTGCATCACCTCTATAATAATTAATTATGAGTTATTCATAAAAAGTATTTCTTGTATAAATGGTATATTAGCTTTTGCGAAATGTCAATTAGAATTCATATGATTTTTTAAATAAAAATATAGAAAAGGTATTGACA
>ULKL01025075.1_pt1 | contig 10775 bp, 9 predicted proteins | sample 1951161 | NCBI WGS metagenome assembly ULKL01 (sample SAMEA4835501, study PRJEB28245) | human gut metagenome | biome: gut microbiome; material: fecal sample | place: Denmark | collected 2008
TACTTAGTCATCTCACTGTTTTGTTGATTTCACGCTACTATTTTCCTGTTTCCAGCTCACTTCTTTCTCAAAAAGCCCTCGCTGCGCTCTCTAGATTGAAACTTTTCGCGGGCATGTTTTTGTCAGTGTTTTTCACGATACCAAGACTTAGACTATACGTTTAATAGGAATTGCTTTTTACATGAATGTCCATGAATGAACCACGAATTTTCATAAATTTGATCTTTTGCGAACGGTTCTTCCATTCCGAATGGAAGAAATCTCCCATTCAGAATGGAAGAAGTTGAGGCCTGTTTTTGAGCAATCCTTGCTGTCAAGGCCGGAAGTTGGTATTCCCTTACAGCCTTCCTCATAACGGCTATCCTACGTGTGCTTCCTAAAAAAGCATCAAATTCGTAGAGAATAATTTGCGATTCTAAATAATTATCGCTAACTTTGCTAACAGAACCAAGAACTAAATATACTTTATAAATTATGAGATTTAGACTTGTATTGGAGGTTGATCGTGCACAAGGAGACTTGCTTCCCCTCAACTACCAGTATGAGCAGTCGGCTGTAATCTATAAGATACTCAGCAGGAGCGACCGGTGCTATTCTTCATGGCTGCACGACAACGGTTTCAAGTTGGAGAGTGGCAAACGATTCAAACTTTTCTGCTATTCTCGCCTAAAGCCCGATAAGTATCGCATATTGCCCAAGGCGGGGTGCATGAATCTCATCGGCAATCGAGCTGAGTGGGCCATCAGCTTCCTGCCGGAGAAGAGCACTACCCTATTCGTGCAAGGTCTCTTTGCTGACCAACACTTCACCCTTGGCAACAGAGATTATCGGGTAGACTTCCATGTAACTAATGTGGAACTGTTGCCTTCTGTCCCGCTTGAGCCTACCATGGAGTGGGAGGCGCAGTCGCCTGTCTGTGTCAAGGAGCATGCTGGCGACCGTACCATCTTCCTCTCGCCAGAAGCACCCAACTATGCAGAGGCAATTCTCCGAGGCCTTCTCTCTCGCTATGAATCGCTCAACGGCCATCCCTTTGCAGGCGACACCTCCGGCTTCCGCTTTGAGCTGCTGAGCCCGCAACCTAAGTCCGCCCTGATCACCATCAAGGCCGGTACGCCACAGCAGACCCGCATCCGCGGCTTCCGCTATCGCTTCCGACTGACGGCACCGGCAGAGCTGATGCATATAGCCAGCGAGGGAGGCATAGGCGAGGAGTGCTCACAGGGATTCGGGTATGTAGAACCTTTAAAATAAAACGAATATGATCAAAGAAATCATAAATTTCACACGAGACCTTTTAGCGGATATTCCTGATATTAGGCATTGGAATGCTAAGCCTGATAAGGGCTTGCATGTCTTTATCAATATTGACGAAAACGGTCGATGGGTTAATAAGGAACTAAAAGAGGGGGTAGACTATACCTACTATGATGGAGAAAACGATGAGATAAAATTGTGGGATGATTGTATCCGTTATCAAGAAGCCACGACATATATCTCTATGAATAAAGTAAAGAAGTTTGACCCTAAACAGAAAATACATTCCTGCTCACCATTCGCAATTGCATATAACTTTAAATTCAACGAAGCCGATAAAAACGCTCTGAATATCCCCGTTCTAAAGAAGGCCGAAAAACCAAGTATAGATGATATTCAAAAAAATGAAGCACTCATTCGTGAAAAAAAATATGAGGTCGTTTATAGCCGGTTGAACGATTACAAAAAAAATAGTATAGCTGTTTATGGCTTAAATTTTAAAGAAGCATCAAATGAATTGTTTCCAGAGCCTTCGTATAAATATAAGAGTCAGATAAATGGCTTCTTCAGAATATTCCCTGAAGTGATGACTGCAATAAAGAATATAGAGGAATACAACTCGCTTAAAGATAAGGATTATCTCCATATCTATTTGCGCAGTGTCCCTATAGAAGAGCAGGAAAAGCAATATCGTCATTATTTAGAACAAGAGATATTCAGTGGTGATGTACTCTCAAATAAGGCATATGGAACTGCTGGATTTTTCACAGCATATAGCCAAAAGAAAATTTTTATGAGACATCAGACAGGGTGTCAGATAGGAGGTGTAAGCCAGCGCGTTTCTACAGAAGATGCCATGATTCTATATGAATTTATGAAATTACTCCGTCGCAAATGCTTTCCTAATCCACTTCCAATTGTTGTGGATCAAAAAGAAATTAATAAAGCTATTGCCAAGATATATAATGAAAGCGGGGAGAAAATGTCTACAAGGCAAATTCTTACTCAGCTCTTCCAAAAGAAGAATATAAAATATCTTTCTGATTTTTACTTATTAAATTTAAAAAATACAATGTCGGGATATGTAATCAACGACTTTGACTTTGTATCCCTTTTTAGATTTGGATTAGTCCCAACTATCCGCATATTCAATCTTATGGAAGCAGGTTACTATGTCAATGATAAGATGAATAAAGATCCAGACATACAGATTCAAACGATTTTCGACTTTGAAAAGATCGCTGTCAGAACTATATTCAACAACTCACTCGTACGTATCAAAGAGGACACTTATGTAACTCACTATTTTGACGATTTAGATCCTAAATATGTTCCAGGTGGAAATATGATGGTAGATCTCATATACAAATACCGTATGTGTATCTACGAGTATATTTACAAGTCTAAGACAGGTGGCATCACTCGCAATATGATTGATGACATGCTGCTCACATCCATAAAAACGAACATCCTTAACGACAAAATTAAGGGACGCACAGAATGGAACAACCCGATAAAGACAAAGCTGAACTTGTGGTTCAGTCTCTATGATTTCTTCTCTAACAATAAAGAAAATGCAATGACATCAAGAATCAAAGAACTTAAAACGAAACTCTACGAAGTCTCTTTAGGCGAGGCTGACTTAGAGACTCAGGAAGAATTTGCCTTTGCAGCAGGTCAATTAATATCCTATCTTATAGATAGAAGTGCTGCAAGCAACAAGACTTATGCTCTTTTGGAACCTTATCTACAGAAGAGTAAGATCTCTATGCTTCAGACATCATTGTCTCAGTCCATAGCTACCTATAAGCATGATATACGTGTGGTACATAAAGGGCGATTTGAAAACATTGCCGCGCAAGCGCTTACCTTCGCACCGGATGGAGAAATGAAGCCATTGCTAAGATACCTTCTGGCAGGTTGCTTCTCTCCATGTGTCATCTATGAAAAGAAAGAACAGACAATAGAAAACAAAGAATAAAAATAACAAAAATGGCAGAATTTAAGAATCGTGTTTTTGGCTGCGCTATTATAAAAGCCATCAACTCCAACTACAATGCAGACTTCTCTGGCCAACCCCGTACGTTACCTAGCGGTGTCGTTTACGCCACCGACAAGGCTTTCAAGTATACGGTAAAGAATTATCTGAAGGATGTTTATCCAGAGGAACATATCTTCTATTTCAAGTCTCTGAATGAAAGCCTGAACCCTAGATCATTGGATGAGCGGTACAAACTCATCTTCGGTGAATATCCAAAGGCTAAAGGAAAGAAGGACAACATTGTTAAGACGGAGGTTGCAAAAAATCTTCTCTCTTGTCTTGACGTGCGCTGCTTTGGCGCCACATTTGCGGGTGCAACGAATATCTCTGTCCATGGACCAGTTCAGATAAATCACGGAGTAAATATCTGGAAGGAGAACAACATTTATACTGAGCAGATCATATCTCCTTTCAGTAATAAAGCAGATGATGCCGATGCGGAAAAAGGAAATACGACTATTGGCCGCCAATCCAAATTGGAGGAGGGACATTATCTGCATCATTTCTCCATTAATCCAGGCAACTTGTCGGAGCTCGCTTACATTATTGGGGAAGAGGCAAGAACATTGAATACCGATGATATCAACAAGTTGAAGGAAGGACTGCGCCGGGGAGCTACGTGGTATGATTCAGCTTCCAAAGCCGGATGCGAGAATGAGATGTTAGTATGGGTTCAGCTGAAGGAAGATTCCAAGAAGGTATTCCCGAGCTTTGCTACATTGATACATCTTATGGATGAAAAGAAAGAAGGAAAGTATGTATATGACTTCGCATCCTTAAAGTCCTTATTGGAAGAGAATGCTGCAGATATAGAAAAGGTAGAAATTTATTTGGATAAATCTGCCTGTGATATCATCAACCTTCCCCAAAATGTAAATTTAACGCAATACGACATTTAAAATATGGATTCAGATCAAAAACTTATATCTTTTGATTTGAAGGCAGAAATGGGTTTCTTTAAGAAGCCGGATATCAATGATGGTATCTATCTGACTTATAATATGCTGCATAAACCGGCATTGCTAGGTATTTTAGGTGCCATCATTGGTTTGAAAGGTTATGAGAAGAAAGGGATCATGCCAGAGTATTATAGCCGTTTGGAACATCTAAAAATAGCGATTCAGCCATTGGATAGTGACAAGGGGAACTTCCAGAAGGGAACCATCAGCTATAATAATACCACTGGCTTTGCCAGTACCGAAGCAGGAGGAAACCTTATTATAACTGAGCAGGTATTGCTTCACCCAGCTTTCCGGTGCTTTCTGCGTTTAAATCTAAAGAACGAGACAGAGAAAAAGCTATATGATCATCTCTGGAGTTATCAGTCAGAATACATCCCCTATATGGGGAAAAATGAGTTTGGAGCATGGTGGAATAACACTAAGATATATTCCGATGTAAATCCTTTTGGCTTTGACAGAGTTTATAGTATAGCATCCCTCTTCATGAAGAACGAGGCTGTCAGCCAATATGTGGCCAGGTCACTTTCGCTGGTTGGCATGGGACATGAGGAACCTGTATTTCTGTATTTTGAACGACTGCCGATAGGTTTTGATACTACTTTGCATCAGTACAAATATGGTGACTTCGTATATTCTAATGCTACCTTTAAAGCTGATATGAAACTGGAAGGGATAGGCGAATTTTATGATATTGGCAATGATACTATAATACAATTGCGATGAACAATTATTGCGAAGATTATTTCAGAAAGCTTATACCGGATTCCGACAGATATTATGCCCATCTGTCGGACCAGAAGAATACATGCCCTGAACTTCTTCCGGAACATCTTACGTTGACAGTATTGTATGCGAAAAAGATAGTAAAACAAAAAGGTCTTGACGAGGTTATCAGTCATCTCATAAAAGAAATAGCAGGTAGTAATGTAGATAATAGAAAGAATCTGCTCATTCATGAAATGTTTTGGGAAGCAATCGCATTTCATGACTTGGGTAAGCTAAATGCGGAATTCCAGCATTCTAAAATGCATAACTATCAAAATCTGTTGAAAGTCAGACATCATTTTGGCTCTGAGCATTCTATTATTAGTGCTTATCTGTATCTATCCATCACATTTCATAAAATTTTGGAGGGTCACTTTAATGATGAGGATGTGCTGTATCTATGTAATATAGCCCTATACATGAGTTATCCTATAATTCGTCATCACAGTGCCCGATTAGGTAAGTGCCAGGACGATGAGATATGGTGCAATGAAAAACTATTTGATTTGAAACCATACCTTTCTCTAATCAATCTGTCCATATCAGAAGCTGAGACTAATTTCTTTCATAGGAATTTTTTGTCAAATGCCAATTTTAATGCGTTGTTTGACTGGTATGATAGTGACTGTGGCGTAATCCGAGATTATGGATTTCCTCTTTATGCTCTTGTGCGTTTATGCTATTCTCTGTTAACAGCATCGGATTATTTGGCTACGGCTCACTATATGAATGCTTGGAAAGATACTGATATAAACGTCGGTATAATCCAGGATGCCTTGCGAAATAAGATTACCATGCAAGCCAGACAGAGTAAGGAATATAATGAGCAGGTATTTCAACTTCTTGAATGCGGAGATTTTGTTCCAGATAAACTTCTGGAGAAGAGTAATGACAATCTCAATAAGCTGCGAACGAATCTTGCATATGATGCCCTTGTCAAAGTAAGAGAGAATCCTAGTAAGTACTTGTACTATTTAGAAGCCCCAACTGGAAGTGGAAAAACTAATGTGTCAATGCTTGTATTATCACAACTTCTGTCTTGTGACCATAGTTTAAACAATGTATTCTATGTTTTCCCTTTCACTACACTGATAGACCAGACTTTACAATCTCTACAAACAACGTTGGACTTACAAAATGAAGAGATCACTGCCATCCACTCTAAGTCCCCGATAAATGAAAATCATGATGATAATCAGTATCTGAACTATTTGGACCAACTGTTTCTTAATTTCCCGATGACATTGCTCTCCCATGTCAAGTTCTTCAATATCCTTACGACCAACGAAAAGGAGGGCAACTATCTGCTTCATAGAATCGCTAACTCCATTATTATTATGGATGAACTGCAATCTTATCCACCTGCTATGTGGGATAAGATGATGTTCTTCATATCACACTACGCAGCCTATTTCAATATTCGTTTCATACTGATGTCGGCTACGCTACCCAAGATTGGCAATTTGTTGGAGCGCAACCAAGGAGATTTCGTGTATCTCGTTGACAACAAAAAGAAATATTTTTGCAACCCTAATTTCTGTGGGCGGCTAGAATTCGATTATTCGCTATTGTCATGGGAACAGCCGGATGAAGATACTAAGGATAACTACCTTAATGACCTATATGGTGTAGTGGAAAGCAAATCTAGAGATTATGCACGAAGCAATACTATCAACAGAGATAGCGTTTTCACTATTATTGAATTTATAGCCAAACGGACTGCTAGCAGATTTCTATCTGTTGCTAATCAGAGCAATGAATTTTTCGACAGCATTCTGCTGCTTTCCGGAACAATATTAGAACCACGCCGAAAGCAAATTATTCAAGCATTAAAGTCAAATGATTATCGTAGAAAAAAAATATTGCTTGTCACAACGCAAGTAATAGAGGCAGGAGTTGATATTGACATGGATCTCGGGTTTAAAGATTGTTCGCTTATTGACAGTGAGGAACAGCTTGCAGGCCGTATTAATAGAAATGTCAGAAAGAATAATTGCAAGCTCTATCTTTTCAATTGTGATGCAGAGAAGAACTTATATGGAAAAGATGAACGGTATGCAGTAATGACAAAGAACAAGGACAATTCTGTCTATGAAGAAATACTGAGGGATAAGGATTTCGATAGATTGTATAATATTATCATCCATGATATCCAAAAACAACGTAGTTCCCACTTTCAGCAGAATATCAATGATCTGTATGATGATATCAGATGCCTAAATTTTCCGAGAGTTGCAGATTCCATAAAATTGATTGATCAGCCAAGTGTTACTGTGTTTGTACCCTTAGCTATTAAAGCTGATTTGCTTGGAGATGTATATAGTATAGCAATATCATTTGGACTGAATGACGAGGATATAGTAGAAGGAGAGCGTGTGTGGGAATTTTATAAGAAGAGGCTTATAAATCAAGAAAAGGATTTTATAACCAATAGAATCCAACTGAAACAGCTTCTTACTTTGATGAGCCAATTCTCTTTCTCTATTTTTCCAAAAGGTAAGGATTTCGAATCGTTGAGGACATTTGGCTATGAACAGTACGGCTTTTTTTATTTGGAGAATTATGAATCTGTGTATTCTTTTGAGAATGGTATTGATACCAACGTTCTGACGGAATCTAATTTCTTTTAAAGATGAAGATAACAGGTACCCTTATCAATTACTATCTTGTTTGTCACAGAGAACTCTGGCTCTTTGCCAACGGCATCAACATGGAGCAGGAATCCGACCTGGTCTATGAAGGAAAGCTCATCCATGAGGAGAGCTATCCGGAGCGGTCATCAAAATACGAGGAGGTAGCCATCGACGGCATCAAGGTGGACTATTATGATGCCAAGAATCATGTGATCCACGAGATCAAGAAGTCAAACAAGGTGGACCGGGCACATGAATGGCAGCTGAAATACTATATGTATGTCTTCGAGCTGCATGGTGTGGAAGGCGTTCGTGGCATTCTGGAGTATCCCGAGATGCGTAAAACCAAGGAAGTGATGCTTACGGATGTCGACAGAGAGGAGATCCGCTCGATGATCAATGAGATAGAGTCCATCATCCAGCAAGAAGATTGTCCGAAGAGGGTAAAAAAGGGACTCTGCCGCAACTGCAGTTATTTCGATTTTTGCTATTCCGAGGAACCTGATGAGGCTTCGGAGGGCTCTGACGACAAGGTTTCGTCGGCGCGATAATAATATTAGGAGGTGATAAAGATGAAGAGAAGTTTCTATCTGTTCAATCCGGGCATCATGGAGCGTAAGGACAATACGCTCAAGTATACACCTGTGAAAATTGACGACGACGGGACGGAACATCCACAACCGCCACGCTATATCCCAGTGGAGGATGTGGCGGAGATGTATGTCTTCGGGAGTCTGAGAGCCAACAGTGCTCTCTACAACTTCTTGGGACAAAAAGACATTCCTGTACATTTCTTCGACTATTATGAAAATTATACCGGGAGTTTCATGCCGCGTGATGGACTACTCTCCGGACGAGCACTACTTGCTCAGGCTAAGGTCTATCAGAATAAGAAGAAGCGTACCCTGCTGGCGACCAAGTTTATCCAGGGGGCAGCCTGGAACATGGTGATGAACCTCAACTACTATCACCGACGAGGCAAGGAATTAGGCTCGACCATCGACGGCATCAAGGTATTGACCAAGACATTACCATCGGCCGCTGACGTGGAAGAGGTAATGGGCATTGAGGGAAATATCCGCAAACTGTATTATGATGCCTTTGATGTCATCCTTGACGATTACAAGATGGGCGCGCGTACCAAGCAACCACCGCAGAATGAGGTCAATGCGCTCATCTCTTTCGGCAATATGATGTGCTATACGGAGACGCTCCGGGCTATCCATCAGACGCAACTCAATCCTACCATCTCCTTTCTGCACACGCCTGGCGAGCGCCGCTATTCGCTCTGTCTTGACATCTCTGAGATCTTCAAGCCTATCATCGTTGACAGAGTCATCTTCAAGGTGCTCAACAAACATGCGCTGGGTCCACAGCACTTTGACCGCAAGCTCAATTCGTGCTTGCTCAATCAGAAAGGTAAGCTCATCTATGTCAAGGCTATGGAAGACCGGTACAACGAGACTTTCCGCCACCGCTCTCTCGGCCGCAACGTGAGTTACAAGCATCTCATCAAATTGGAGTGCTATAAGCTGTTAAAAGACATCCTTGGCATTGAAGAGTACAAGCCCTTTAAGATGTACTGGTAGAGAAGCTATATATAATAATGTGTAGAGACTATAAAAAAGGAGAAGCTCATGTATGTGATATTGGTATATGATGTAGCCCAGATGCGGGTAGGAAAAATGCTGAAACTGTGCAGAAAGTATCTCTGCTGGATACAGAACTCGGTATTTGAAGGTGAGTTGTCAGAAGCCAAACTGCGGGAACTAAAGTCGCAAATCGGTAGCATCATTGACGCAGATACCGACAGCGTGATAATATTTACGAATAAGATGAGTTATAATATGGACAAAGAGATCCTTGGTAAGGAACGGATGTCGACAGATAACTTCTTATAAAAGTTGTCGATGTCTACCATAGTCCGAGAATTAAGGCTCAAGAACCTTATTCTATTGCTCTTTGACATATTGAAACAGTATTAGATAAAGGTGTTGTCGTACCCCCAGTATTTTTATATTATTCCACATCGACATATTTTTCCCGATATTTTTCGTATCTTTGCATTCGGAAGCCCGAGGAAATAGGGGCTTCAGCCTCATATGTCGATGTGGGGTCTTAATCGAACCTTTATGGAATTGAAATAAATCAGAGATGAGCAAGGAGGGCGGCGTCTCATGTCTTAATCGAACCTTTATGGAATTGAAATATTATATTTGTGACATCATTCAATTTCGCCTTAAGTCTTAATCGAACCTTTATGGAATTGAAATTACAAATCACTTATGAAGAAAATATTTAAAGTAGTGTCTTAATCGAACCTTTATGGAATTGAAATAATATACATTTGATTCCTGATGCAGTCCCATACTGTCTTAATCGAACCTTTATGGAATTGAAATAGGAAAAAGGACAGAAAGCACAAAATGATTCCGGGTCTTAATCGAACCTTTATGGAATTGAAATCGCCGGAAGGCAGACCAAGGCCCTCGTTAAGGGTGTCTTAATCGAACCTTTATGGAATTGAAATCATTGTAGTTCAAGCCGAGCGCCTCCAGTTGCGCGTCTTAATCGAACCTTTATGGAATTGAAATAGGTGCTTATCGAACATCGCGTGGCGCTGACGATTGTCTTAATCGAACCTTTATGGAATTGAAATGGAAGTCCTCGCCAAGGGGCACCCGGAATCCACGGAGTCTTAATCGAACCTTTATGGAATTGAAATCGTGCCCAAATCATATTGGGCACGCAGTTCATTCGTCTTAATCGAACCTTTATGGAATTGAAATAGGACGAGGAGAAAGACAGCCAAAAGCAGCTCAACCGTCTTAATCGAACCTTTATGGAATTGAAATTGTTGATGCACAACGGCATGGTCGATCTGTCGAAGTCTTAATCGAACCTTTATGGAATTGAAATATTCTTTTTCTTTATCCATAATATTTCGTTTATAAGTCTTAATCGAACCTTTATGGAATTGAAATAGACTCCATGGTTCGGTGATTGGAAGCAGACCGAGTCTTAATCGAACCTTTATGGAATTGAAATGTCGGAATAAGAAGGGCTACCGTTGCTTTTCGTGCGGTCTTAATCGAACCTTTATGGAATTGAAATAGG
>ULKL01030318.1_pt1 | contig 10482 bp, 10 predicted proteins | sample 1951161 | NCBI WGS metagenome assembly ULKL01 (sample SAMEA4835501, study PRJEB28245) | human gut metagenome | biome: gut microbiome; material: fecal sample | place: Denmark | collected 2008
CTTACTGCCGCAGAAGTTGCGGTTTGCGGTGCGGCCGGTTTTGTGGCGGCCTGCTGCTTTTTGAATAGGGGTTTAAGACGTTTCGTAGGGCCAAGCCCACAGCTCTCGTCGTCATCTCCTTGTGCGATTTCAATCAAGGTCAGTTCCACCAATAAGCGCTTGTTGCTGCTGGTGCGGTAACTCAGGTCGCAGCGGTTGCAGAGTCTGAGCGCATGGAAGAGAAATTTCGGTTGGCAGCGTGCTGCTTGTTCTTTATAGCGTTCGCGCACCGAAGCCGCCACTTCGAGCAGTGGCAGAGTCTGTTCGTCATGGCTGACGAGCAAGTCACGGAAATGCGTTGCGAGCCCGTTGACAAACAAATTCCCGTCGAATCCCTTTGAAAGAATATCGTTGAGCGTTAGCATTGCAGCGGGAATATCCGGTTTGAGCAGCTGGTCGGTGATTTTGAAGTAATAGTCGTAGTCGAGCACGTTGAGGTCTTCAATCACCTTCTTATAGGTGATGTGGCCATTTGAATAGCTCACCACCTGGTCGAAAATCGACATAGCGTCGCGCATACCGCCGTCGGCCTTGTGCGCAATGATGCCGAGCGCTTCTTCTTCATATTCTATGCCTTCCTTTTCTGCCACATGTTTGAGGTGGTTGACGATGTCAGTCACCTCCATTCGGTTGAAGTCATAAATCTGGCAGCGGCTCAAGATAGTCGGCAGGATTTTGTGCTTCTCCGTTGTGGCCAAGATGAAGATGGCGTGTGAGGGCGGTTCTTCAAGCGTTTTCAGAAAAGCGTTGAACGCCTGTGACGAGAGCATGTGCACCTCGTCAATGATGAATACTTTATAGCGTCCCACTTGCGGTGGCATCATCACCTGTTCGATGAGAGAACGGATATCTTCAACCGAGTTATTTGAGGCCGCGTCAAATTCGTGTATGTTATAGCTTCGTCCCTCGTTGAAAGCCTTGCAGCTTTCGCATTCGCCACATGCTTCGCCGTTTTCTTTCGGGTGAAGACAGTTGATTGTCTTGGCAAAAATGCGGGCACATGTTGTTTTGCCTACACCGCGCGGACCGCAGAACAGGTAAGCATGTGCCAGTTTCCCTGAGGCAATGGCATTCTTGAGTGTAGTGGTCAAGGCATGCTGCCCAACAACGGTGTCAAACGTGTCAGGGCGGTATTTGCGTGCCGAAACGATATAGTTGTCCATATTTATATTGACGTATATACCTTATTTATATATAATAGGTGTTCTGATGGCTGAGGTGCAGCCTATCTTCTGCAAAGATACAATATTTAATTGAACCAATCTGAATAACTGCCCCTTCAAAATTAAAACAGGACAGCAACTTGTTGTCAAAATCCTTATAAAATGCTTTGCAGACTGATGAATGAAAACTACCTTTGCACCCGGGTTTATAGCCCCACCTATGTAAATAGTATTTTAAAAACAATAAATTCAATATGAAGAGACAATTGTTAGTTGCCACGTTGGCCGTAATGGCCTTAGGTGCGAGTGCTCAGCAGTACACCGTCAGTGGCAAGGCCCCAAAGGGAGTTGCTGTCGTATATCTTCAGAGCGCCGAGTCGCGTCAGATTGACAGTACGATGGTTAAAAACGGACAGTTCTCCTTTAGCGGAGACGCCAAGGGCAAAATGTTTGCCTATGTCCGTGCGAAGAAAACAAACTCTGTGCCTGTTGTTTTGGACGGCAATGTGAAGGTTGACCTTGAAAACCAAACCACCAGCGGAACTGCTGAAAACGAAGCCCTGACACGCTGGTCGGCCAGCCACAACGCCAAAATAGCCCGCTTGGCGGTTTTGTCAAAAGAATACAACAGCTACCGCGAGAAGGGACAGGTGCCAGACAGCATCGGCCTCCGCATCAATAACGAGTATAAGTCGATTGTGGAAGCTATGGTGGCAGAGGTGAAGAAGTGTATCGAAGAAAATCCCAAGGCCATCTTCCCAGCTATCTTGTTTCGTTCGGTGGCCGGCGATATGCCACGTGAGGAAATCATTGCCATTGCTGACAAGAAACCCGCGTTTTTCGAAACCAGCATGATGGCCCCCATGCATAAGGCCATCAACGGATGGAAACATCAGGTGAAGGGTTCGCCGATGGTTGATTTCTCTTGTGCTGATACAACCGGCGTGGAACGCAAACTCTCAGAATTTGTGGGACACGGAAAATACGTGCTTGTCGACTTCTGGGCCTCTTGGTGTGGTCCTTGTCGTAAGGAAATGCCCAATGTGAAGGCCGCCTATGCCAAATTCCACGACAAGGGCTTTGATATTGTCGGCGTGTCGTTCGACAATAACAAAAAAGCATGGACGGGTGCCATCAAGCATTTGGACTTGCCTTGGCACCACATTTCCGACCTCAAGGGCTGGGGATGTGTGGCTGGCGAAGCCTATGGCATCAACAGTATCCCGGCAACCATCCTCTTTGATCCGCAGGGAAAGGTGGTGGCAACAGGATTGCGCGGTGAGGAACTTGATAAAACGCTTTCTGAATTGCTCAAATAAAATTTAGAAACAAGTCTCGATTCTGATGCGGAAGCGGTGGGCTGCCGGAGTCCGCGTCAGAACCGAGGCTTTGTTTTTGCCATTGTCTAACGGGCGGAATGCTGGAACCAGAGTAAGTAATGAGAACAGGACACACCATAAACGTGTCTGCCGAAACATATTTCCAGTGTCTCAAGCCCATTCTGAAACCAGATTACATACATTAATATATGACACTTCAAAAACTTCTCGGATTTGACAAGTAAAAAATGTCGGTGAGGGTGGAAGTGATTGGCGTATTGACCACATTCCTGACCATGTGCTACATCTTGGCCGTCAATCCCGCCATCCTTTCCACGACCGGAATGGACAAGGCCGCGCTTTTCACCGGAACAGCCGTTGCAGCCGGCGTGGCCACCGTGTTCCATTTTCTTCGCCCCGCTCTTCCTGCTCATCCCTGCTGCCGCAACGAGTGGCGCTTTGGTGATGGTTGGTGTGCTGATGGTTGATTCCGTCAAGAAAATCAATCTCGAAAATGTGAGTGAGTCGTTTCCAGCTTTCATCACCATGATCACGATGGTGTTGTGTTATTCCATTGCCGACGGCATTTGCCTTGGCATCTTGAGCTACGTCATCATCAAGCTCTGTGTCGGAAAATGGAAAAACCTCAACGTCACGTTGGTGGTGTTGGCTTTATTGTTTATTATAAATTACGCATTAGGATGATGTCTTTTAAAAAATCATTGCTTTTCTTTTCGCTGCTTCTCTGCAGCGCGTTCACTGCCAAGTCGCAGGTGAACATGCAAGTGTTCTACGATTTCGGTTCCGACCGTAAGTTTACCACCCTGACGCTCGAAATGTTCAAGGGCGACAAATGGGGTAACACCTATTTCTTCGTAGACACCGATTTCAATTACGACCAGCACGTTGAGGGTCCCAACCTTGCGCCGGGCGGCTCCTATTTGGAAATTGCCCGTTGCCTGAATTTTTGGCAAAACACCAAACTGGCGCCTTTGAGCCTTCAGGTGGAATACAACGGCGGCATCACGCACAGCTATCCAATCAACAACGCCTGGTTGGTGGGTGTGGATTATTTCCTGCACGACCAATCGTTTAAAAACACCTTCAACTTCAAGGTGCTTTATAAGAACATCCGGAAAAACGACAGCAAAGTGCCCATGCAGCTGACCGGTGTTTGGACTTGCCAGGATTTCCTCGGCTTGAAGGGCCTTACCTTCGATGGTTTTGCCGATTTCTGGTGGGAAGACCATGCTTGCGACTTCCAGGAAGATGGTACTTCAACGCTCAAGCACACCGTTTTCGTCAGCGAACCCCAGCTGTGGTATAATGTCGGAAGACATTTCGGCGTTGACAACCTCAATTTGGGAACGGAAGTGGAGTTGAGCAACAACTTCGGTTCTGTTGCCGGATTCAAGTGTCGCCCGTGCCTTGGCATGAAATGGGTATTTTAATAAGTGGGCGTTCAAGATAAGTAATGGTTAAGGGATGTTCTATAAATTAGTTTTAATGGAGATTCTTTATTTAGGATTGACTTGGCCGCTTTTACAGTTCTCACTCGCATCTTGCTGTATTTTAAAGACTCACATAGCTCGCTATGCTCGTCTTTCAAATACAACAATCTGCTTCGCGATAAATGTAAAATCGGCTCAAGCTAATTTATAGAACACCCCTAAAATCTTTTGCCATTACTTAATCTCTGTCACCCCCAATAATCATCATTATGGAAAGTATGCTTTCATTGAGCCGTGAGCGTTTCTCTGCCCGTAAGTTCACGGTCGAACCGGTAAGCCAGGAAGACCTGGAATATATTATGAAATGCGTGTGTATGGCGCCTTCCGCCTGCAACAAACAGCCTTGGCGTTGGCTTGTGGTGCGTTCAGAAGCGGCGAAAAAACAGCTTCAGGCGTGTTACGACCGTGAATGGTTTCGCACGGCGCCGCTTTATATCGTCGGACTGATGAACGTGAAGGAAAATTGGGTGCGCAAGTACGACAATTATCCACACGGCGCCATCGATGTCGCCATCGCTGCCGAGCATCTCTGCCTTGCCGCCACTGATCGCGGACTCGGCACGTGCTGGGTGTGTGCCTTCAATCCCGCCAAATTCAATGAATATTTTGGCCGGGAAGACTTCGAGCCCGTGGTCATCATCCCCATCGGACACATTGCAGACGATTGTTCAAGGGCGGAAAAAGTCAGAAAAGACCTGTCGGAAATAATGGAAGAAGTGTAAGCTTGCTTGCTTCCCTTTGATATTGCTTACCACGGCGGAAAGTTGGATGAGGCTTTCTCCGTGGTAAGCTTTTTTTGAATACCTACTTGCCTATATAGAGACAGCATTTCTGAATACATATCAGTCACCTTTTCGTAAAAACGCAGAGAACTCGGATTGTATAAAACTTGTGTATTTATTAATAAATGACTAACTTTGCATGGTTTATTAAGAAATATTGAATAACTATACATGAAAGAAACTCCAAAAACCCCTTCAGCCTTCCTTTCCCTTCTGCCTTTGATAGTCTTGGTATTGATGCTTGTGGCCACTGTTCGTGCCTACGGGAGCGATTCGCTTTCCGGTGCCAGTCAGGTGACCCTTCTTGTCGTTTCGGCCTTTTGCGTATTGATTGGCATGTGTTTTTTGAAAGTGCCGTGGAAGAAATTTGAAGAAGCCATCGTCTTTAACATCACCAATGTGGCAACGGCCGTTATCATCCTTTTGCTCATTGGTGCCTTGAGTGGAGCGTGGATGGTGAGCGGCGTTGTGCCGTCGCTCATCTATTACGGGGTGCAAATCATCCATCCAGATGTCTTTTTAGTGTCTTCCTGCATCATCAGCGCCATGGTCAGTGTCATGACTGGCAGTTCGTGGACAACCATCGCCACCATCGGCATTGCCCTCATGGGCATCGGTCGTGCGCAGGGATTCGACGACGGATGGATTGCAGGGGCCATCATCAGCGGAGCCTATTTCGGTGACAAAATCTCTCCCTTGTCCGACACCACAGTCTTGGCTTCTGGCAGCGTCAACGTTCCGCTCTTTCAGCACATCCGCTATATGGTCATCACCACATTGCCCTCCATTGTGATTGCCTCAGTGGTGTTTTTTGTGGTCGGATTGATGTTTGAAGGTTCCGACACGGGCGAAATCGCAGCATTCAGTCAAGCCCTCTCCGGCCGTTTCAACATCACGCCCTGGCTGCTTGCTGTGCCCGTTCTTACGGGAATAATGATTGCCAAGCGGTGGCCGCCCATCATCACTTTGTTTCTCTCCACGCTTTTGGCAGTGGTTTTTGCCTTGGTGTTTCAGAGCGACGTGTTGGGCGAAATTGCCGACGGCGATTTGTTTAAAGGCGCCATGCAGAGCGTCTATGGCAGCACTTCCATTCCAACAGATAGCCAACTCCTGACGGATCTCGTTGCCACGCGCGGAATGGCCGGCATGATGGGAACAATTTGGTTGATACTTTGTGCCATGTGTTTCGGTGGAACCATGGAGGCCGGCGGCATGGTGCGTGGCATCACGCAATTGTTTGTGCGCATGATTCGCGGTCGCACCAGTTTGGTCAGTGCGACAGCCTGCAGCGGTTTGATGCTGAATCTCGCGGTGGCCGACCAGTATATCTGCGTGCTTCTAACGGGCAATATGTTCAAGCGCATATACGACCGTCAGGGCTATGAGCGCCGCCTGCTGAGCCGCACAACGGAAGACAGTGTGACCGTCACCTCAGTGCTCGTTCCGTGGAACACCTGTGGTATGACACAGAGCACGGTGCTCGGCGTGCCAACGCTTACTTACCTGCCATATTGCATCTTCAATCTTGTCAGTCCGCTGGTGAGTATCTGTGTGGCTGCACTTGGCTACAAAATATTTAGGGTGGGAGAGAAGAAATAACAATAAGTAATGTTGAAAAAATAACTTCCACAATTTTGCTGTTGGCAAGTAATATTTTATATCCTCATATCCTCCCCTGCCTTTTCGGCTCTTTTCAAACTTATTCTCAGTCACAATGCTCGCATTGCTCCTTCGAATAAGCTCAAAAATAGCTCAAAAATGCAGGTGCAAAATTGCGGAACTTATTCTTTCAATATTACTAAAAAAACAAAAGCATGGGGCGTCCAAACGGGCGCCCCATGCTTTTGGAAATCTAAGGGGATGTTTCCAATGGAGCTTGCCAGCCTCATTATGTTTCAGGCACGGAAGCAGCGGGAGTCGGTGTGGCTCGTCTGCCGATGCCCCGCCTCTTGCTGGCATGATGAGGCTGCAAGGCAGGCAAAACCCTTTCTCATTTCAGTTCTGGATAAGCCGGGATTTCGCGCAGATATTCCACGTTTCCGGCCTCGTAATCAATGTGGCAGCAATAGTGGTTGATTCCGTTCGTGACGAAGAGATAATCAGCTCTGAGAACACTGTTGTAGGAGGCAATTTGCGTGAAAACCTGCTGCGTGATAGGCACAGAGGGGGCTTTATATTCAACAATGGCGCGTGGGCGGCCTCCGTCGCGGTGGTAAAGCACACTGTCGCAACGGCGTGAAACACCGCCAACCTTGAGGCCCACTTCGTTGCCGAGAAGAGCGGCAGGGTAGCCCTTGTGTTCAACCAGAAAATGAACAAAGTGCTGGCGCACCCATTCTTCGGGTGTGAGAGTGACGTAGCGGCGGCGCAGGAAGTCGAAAACAAGGGTGCGCCCCCCTTGCACTTTCGTTTTTATATTGAAGGAGGGGAGATTTAATGGAATCATTTGTTTATATTTGCACCACGAACCGTCCCCGTGGCGGCCTTGCGTCGACACTGGGACGGTTGCGGTTGGTTTTAACATACTGAATACTCCGCCGCTTTCAGAGGCGTGCCGTGGAACGGCACATAGCTTCTGAAAACAGAAGGGGGAATATTCGCAAATTTACGAGTTTATTTATGATTACAAAGCAAGAAATTGTTGGAAACTGGCTCGTTCGTTACACCAAAATGCCGCTGGAGGCGTTTGGCCAGCACATTCTTCTGACGAATTTTAATAACTACATAGATTTGTTTTGCGACGAGATGAACGTGCCGCATGTGGGCTTTGAAGCCAACATGCGTGCCGTGACGGCTGGCGACATCACGATGATCAATTTCGGCATCGGAAGTCCGAATGCGGCGCTCATCATGGATTTGCTCAGTTGCGTCAATCCGAAGGCTTGCCTGTTCCTGGGCAAGTGTGGCGGCATTTCCGATAAGACACATCTCGGCGATTACATCCTGCCCTTGGCAGGCATCCGCGGCGAAGGAACGTCAAACGATTATTTTCCGCCAGAGGTGCCGGCGCTTCCGGCGTTTATGCTTCAGCGTGCCGTTTCCACCGCTCTGCGAGACAATAGTCATGATTATTGGACGGGTACGGTCTATACGACCAACCGCCGTGTCTGGGAACATGATGAACGCTTCAAGAGTTATCTTCGCGAAACGCGGGCTATGGCTGTCGATATGGAGACGGCAACGCTCTTTTCTTGTGGATTCTATAACCACATTCCGACAGGGGCGCTCTTGCTCGTGTCGGACAATCCGATGGACCCCGATGGTGTCAAAACGGAGGCCAGCGACCAGAAGGTGACTTCCAATTTCGCAGCGCAACATGTGCGTATCGGCATTGAGGCCATGAAACTGATCATCGGCGAGAGAAAGACCGTTCGCCATCTGAAATACGATTGGTGAGAAACGCAAAGGAGCGTGGCAGGTGGCCAGCGACAATGGCGCGGACTTGAACGGAGCAGAAATAAGGCGGCATCTGCTGATTTATGGATTTAGGTAGGTGTACAAAATTATTTTATAGTATCCATGCAGGGGAAACCCAGTTTGAACTAATTTGGAATACCTACTTATTTAGATTAAGTAATGGCATATAATACATCTTTCTCTGCCCGAAAGAAAACGGGTGTGACCTATGAGACCATCATTCGGGAAGTGAGGGCCGGCGAACTGAAGCCGGTTTATTTTCTGATGGGGGAGGAGAGCTACTATATTGACCGCGTGTCGGACTTCATTGTCGACGCGGTGCTGAAAAAAGACGAGCGTGATTTCAATCTTCTCACCTTCTTCGGGATGGAAACTGACATCGACACGGTGATTAATGCTGCCAAAGGATTTCCGATGGGAGCGCAGCGACTGGTGGTTATGGTGAAAGAAGCGCAGGGGTTGAAAAATTTGGAGCGCTTGGAGTTTTATCTGAAGAGCGTTCAGCCCTCAACCGTGCTTATCTTTTGCTACAAAAACGGCAAAATCGACCAGCGCCTGAAGGTGGCCTCGATGATTGAGAAGCAGGGGGTGCTTTATGAGTCACCCAAACTGAACGAGCGTCAGCTCATCGCTTTCATCAAATCCTATGCGCAGCGCAAACGCATTGGCATCGAAGAACAGGCCGTCATGATGTTGGCAGAGTATGTGGGGAACGATTTAAACCGCATGGCGGGCGAGCTCGACAAACTCTTCATCGCCCTTCCAGAGGGACAAAAAATCGTTACGGAGGCCATGGTTCAGAGCCATGTCGGCATCAGCAAGGAATTTAATATTTTCGAACTGCAGGATGCGCTTGGGCGAAAAGACATCGCCAAAGTGATGCTGATTGCGAAATATTTTGACAGTAATCCGAAAGTGTACAACATTCAAAAGACGCTTCCGATGCTGTTTAAATACTTTTCAAACGTGATGCTGGCCTATTATTCGCCAGATAAGAGCGAACACGGCATTGGCGCGTGGCTTGGAATGTCTGAGTGGGGCGTTCGGAAAAATGTGTTGCCGCCGATGAAAGCCTACTCCGGTGTGAAGGTGATGAAGATCATTGGGGAGATTCGCAGAACGGATGCTCGGTCGAAGGGCGTTGACAGCACATCGTCAACAACGTGCGGCGAACTGATGCGGGAGCTCTTCTATTTTATTTTGCATTGATGGCAAAGTGAAATACAAGGGCAAAGGAAAGCTGAAAAAATACTTATCAAAATAATAACTAAAAAGCGCCATTTCTTAATAGAGATGGCGCTCTTTTTTGTTTAAGGATTTCTGGGAAGAAGGGGATGGCCGTTATTGGGAGTTTACCGAGAATGGCATTTTCAAAGTGCCGACAGCCAGATGGGAGGGACAGAACTTGGATGTGGCTTTGCTGGCAATTTTGTTGCTGCGTTCGTCGCTCAAGCCATTGCATGGAAAAATCGCCTGAATTTGTTTTATTGATAAACGGATTGCAGAAATGGACGAGTTGACGGTTTCTGGAAGCGCTATTATTTGTTTTTCTCGTAAGATGCCCTGTAAATAGGGGCTTTAAGGTATTTCTGTTCGTTTCTTCTCCTATACTTCTTGGCGAACGCGGGGCGAGTCACATCCGCGTCTGGGGGCAGACGCATTCGTATCAGCCCCCAGACGCATTCGTATCTGGGAGCAGACGCGCTCGTATCTGGGACGGCGTTCGTTGGAAAATATAAGGAGAGGATTGGGAGAGACATGGATTGGGGTGGGGAGATTCTTTTAAAATTAGGTATTCCAAATTCTTTTCTACTATTCGCGTAGAGGAATCCCAGGTTGATGTTGCCTTGCCGCATTCATTTACCTCTGCAGCAGTCTTGAAGAAGAAATGTGGCGGGCTACGTGGTTGATGAGAGATTGCTGATGGGGCAAAGGAATGCGGCAAGATAATATGTGTGATCTTAAATATCTACTTATCGCATTGAAAATCTGAAATTTGTGGCGATTTTTGAGCGGCGTTAAGTGACATAAAATTGAAGCGAGCTTTGGCGATGTCGTATCTTTGCAGGGAGCGTGCCGTGTTGCATGATCTGATAATAAGTAGGTGTTCATAATTATTTTACAGTATCCAGGTCGGGGAATCCCAGTTTAATATTGCCTTGCCATATTCTTTTGCCCCTATAGTTGCCTTTCATCAGTCACGCAGTCCGCTAAGTTCCTTCTTCAAGACAGCTGTAGGAACAAAATAATA
>ULKL01005890.1_pt1 | contig 10354 bp, 8 predicted proteins | sample 1951161 | NCBI WGS metagenome assembly ULKL01 (sample SAMEA4835501, study PRJEB28245) | human gut metagenome | biome: gut microbiome; material: fecal sample | place: Denmark | collected 2008
GATACTTATCCAAGATGCAGGAGAGTCATCCCGGGCAGAATGTCTGGAAGGGCTTTCGCTGTGTCTTGTTCGATATGGACGGTGTTCTTTACGACTCCATGCCCCATCACGCTATCGCCTGGCAACAGTCGATGGCGGAGTTTGGCATCACGATGACGGCAGCTGACGCTTACGCCACAGAAGGGGCACGCGGCATTGACACCATTCGTCACTTCTTCCTTCTGCAAAAGCACGAGGAGATCACGCTGGAACAGGCACAGAAGATGTACGACGAGAAGACGCGTATCTTCCACGAGATGGGTGAGGCTCCTATCTTCCCAGGTGTGAAGCCACTCATGCAGGCTATCCAGGCGTCAGGGATGAGCGTCAACGTGGTGACAGGCAGTGGTCAGCGTCCGCTCATTGATAAGTTGCTGATGGATTTCAGTGACTATCTCGTCCGTGAGCACATTACGTCAGCCTACGACGTGAAGCGTGGCAAGCCTTATCCTGATCCTTATCTTCAAGGTATGCGAAAGGCGGGATATGCCGACCCGCGTCAAGCCATCGTCGTGGAGAACGCTCCCCTTGGTGTGCGTGCCGGTAAGGCTGCTGAGATGTTTACGGTAGCCATCAACAGTGGGCCGCTGCCCGACAAGGCGCTGACAGACGAGGGTGCTGACGTGCTCTATCCGTCGATAGAGGCTTTTCTGGCCGACTGGCCGGAAGTGGTGAAGGCTACCGGAAAGTAACTTATTGTTTATATATAAATAAGGAGTCCGATGATGAAGCAGATGTTCTTATACCTATTATTATATGTTCCATTAGCTCTTTCTGCCCAAGAGGCGAAGAATAGTCAGGCCGTGTTGCAGAAAGAGACGGTGAAGCCGCAGTTGCGTAAGTTCGTGGTGGCTGACATGGAGACGCGTGTGCCTGTGCGTGATGCTGTCGTCAGCACGAAGTCGGGCTATCGCGACACCACCAACTACCGGGGCATCTGCTATATTCCAGTGCAGTTTGACACGCTGTCGGTCAGTCACGGTAAATATCTCACGGAGCGACTGACGGCAAAAGAAATCAAGGACACCACGTATCTCATTCCAAATAGCCACCAGATTAGTGAGGTGACCGTATGGGGCGATGGTACCCCGTCGGTGTCAAAGGGACTGACAGAACAAGTTCGACAGATCTTTAGAGAAAATACGAGAGGCGGCTTGGGTTTTGACTTTGCTAAGATACTTGACAAACGCTACCGTCGCGACATGAAGCATCTGCGGAAGACGCGCGAGATCTTCAAGGAGATGGACAAGGACGATGAGGATCCCATCGTGAGAGCCTATAAAGAGGCGATGGAGGAGAAAAAACGGGCGACGGAGAGTAAGACTGAGAGCAAATAGACATCAGTATGATGAAGCAGCTGTTGTTACACCTATTATTATATGTCCCTGCCACCCTATATGCGCAAGATGCGAAGAAAGTCCCGTCCCTCCAGCAAAATCCAAGGGTACAGTCTCAATTGCGCAGGCTTGTTGTTGCCGACATGGAGACGCATGTGCCTGTACGTGGCGCTATTGTCAGTACGAAATCGGGCTATCGCGATACTACCAACTATCGTGGCATCTGCTACATTCCTGCCCAATTTGACACACTCTCTGTCAGTCATGCGAAGTATTTGACAGAACGTCTGTTGACGGGCGAGGCCAAGGATTCTACATTCTTGCTTCCTAATTTTCATCGGCTTTCTGAGGTTACCATATGGGGAGACCGTAGACTCTCGGCACTTGACGGAGTCGACGATGCTCTCAAGAAGGAAGCTCCAGCACACACGTCTGCCCCAGCGGGCCTCGGGCTCGTTGTTACGTTCGACTTCGCGAAGATGCTCGACAAACGGTACCGTCGCGACATGAAACACCTTCGGAAGACACGCGAGGTGTTCAAGGAAATGGACAAGGGCGACGAGGATCCTATTGTCAATGCCTACAGACAGGCAATGGAGGAGAAAAAACGGACGGAGAAAAAAGAAGAGAGTAGCAAATAAAAAGCTCCGTGGCCTGTGGGGACGGAACAATTAACTAATAAGCGATATCAATAATAAAAGGTTCATCCGCTAAATGCTATACCCTTTTATGAGTACTCATTTAACGGATGAACCTTTTCTCTTGCAATCCTTTTTCTTGTGCTTTCATCCTTCCCGGAAGAAGTCGAGGGCTTCCTTGATGAGTTCGTCAGAAGCCGTCTGGTTGATGCGGATATTGCCGATACCGGCTAAAAGCGTGAAGTTGATTGTAGCACCCGTGTTTTTCTTGTCGTGGTGCATGAGTTCGATGAGCCGGTCGTAGTCATCGCAACTAAAGTCAAACGAGCCATAGTTCTCACGGATGAACTGCACAGTCTGCCGCATCTTGTCCGTCGGGAACTCGGTGAGTACAGAAGAAAGATAGAGTTCACAGATGAGACCGAAGGCTACCGCATAGCCGTGGAGTAGAGGCTCCTTGTTGGGTGTGTCGAGCGAGAAAGCCTCGAAGGCGTGGCCGAAGGTGTGGCCGAGGTTCAGTGCCTTACGGATGTCTTTCTCGTGTGGATCTTTCTTCACGATGTGCTTCTTGACGTTTACGGAGTATGCCAGCATGGTCTGCAACTGCTTCAAGTCGGGACGGGAAAGGTCGAAGTTCAGCAGCTCTGCCCAGTGTTTCTCGTCGGAGATGAGACCATGCTTGAGCATCTCAGCATAGCCCGAACGAATGTTTTTGTCGTCGAGCGTACGCAGGAACTCAGTGTCGAGGATGACGAAGCGCGCATTGTTGAACACACCGATCTCGTTTTTCAGTCCGTTGAAGTTGATACCCGTCTTACCGCCTACCGAGGCGTCTACCATAGCGAGCAGTGTCGTCGGAATATTGATGAAGTCAATGCCCCGCTTGAAGGTAGAAGCAGCAAAGCCACCAAGATCCGTCACCATGCCTCCACCGAGGTTGATGAGCAGCGAATGACGTGTGGCACCATGGTCGCCGAGTTCCTTCCAAACGTGCGACAACGACGTGAGATCCTTATGACTGTCCGTCGACTGGATGGTGATGACGTAAGCATTGCGCAGGCTAAACTGCTTGGCGAGTGTTGGCCAGCATTTCTCGTGGGTGGTCTCGTCGGTAAGAACAAAAATCTTATCGTGCTCACATTCTGAAATAGCAGTGGCTATTTCAGTTTGCAAATGTTTGGAAATAATCACTCTCTGCTCCATAATCATACTTTTTTGTTTACCACAAATATAACCAAAAAAAGCGGATTATAGAACAGAGAGCTACTGATATTAAGGTTTCTTAAATATAGAACCTTTGTTTTTGCGCACACGGCCTAAGCAGTGTGCAACTTTTGTGGTTTCTTTTTTAGATGAGCGGCATGCCGAGTTCCTCGCATTCCTTTCTCATCTCTTCGGGCCAGATGCTTGCCTGGATCTCGCCGATATGGGCTTTGTGGAGCATGACCATGCACAGACGGCTCTGTCCGATACCGCCACCGATGCTCAGCGGCAGCTTGCCGTCGAGAAGCTGGCGATGGAAAAAGAGTTTCTCACGCTCTTCCTTGCCTTCTATCTTCAACTGGCGCAGCAGTGCTTCCTTATCCACACGGATGCCCATAGAACTGATCTCAAACGAGCGTCCCAGCACAGGATACCAGATGAGGATATCACCGTTGAGGCCGGCCTTGCCGTTCTCTGCCACTGTCGACCAGTCGTCGTAGTCGGGAGCGCGACCGTCGTGTTTCTTTCCGTCGGAGAGTTTTCCGCCGATACCTTCCACAAACACGGCACCATACTTCTTGCAGATGGCATCCTCGCGTTCATGGGGGCTGAGGTTGGGATACATGTCGAGCAAATCTTGACTGTGGATGAAATGGATCTCGCGTGGCAGGAAGGGCTTCAGCTGGGGATAGCTCTCGCAGGCCAGAAACTCTGTGCGCAGGATGGCGGCATAGATGCGGCGTACCACATTCTCCAGAAAGGCGATGGTACGGTCACCTTTTTCGATGACAGCCTCCCAGTCCCACTGATCGACATAGAGCGAGTGGAGGTTGTCCATCTCCTCGTCAGCGCGGATAGCGTTCATGTCGGTGTAGATGCCGTAGCCCGGTTGTATGTTGTATTCAGCCAGTGTGAGTCGTTTCCACTTTGCCAGAGAGTGCACGACCTCAGCCTTCGCTTCGCCCATGTCCTTGATAGGAAAAGTCACAGGACGCTCCACACCGTTGAGGTCATCGTTGATACCCAGCCCTTGCAGGACAAAGAGCGGAGCGGTGACACGGCTCAGGCGTAGCTCTGTAGCAAGGTTTTGCTGGAAGAACTCCTTGATCTGTTTGATGCCCTGTTCCGTCTGATGCTTGTCGAGCAGGGCCTTGTAGCCTATTGGCTTGATAAGTTTGCTCATTATATGATGATTATGTTAATATTGTCGTATAGTGATGTGAATATGTATCTCCTACGATTGAATTTTCTTTTATTCTGCTGCAAAGTTACGCTATTAATTGTAATTATGCAAGTAAAACGAGAAATAATTTTTCAAATAGTAAACACTGAACTGCATGAGACAGACATATGTCAAGACACAGACAGTTTTGCCTGTTCACTGTGCGGCTCTTGTTTCCTGACTGGTAGAATCAGGTGGATATATATTTTTTTTAACGTGAAAATTTGGTGATAGCGAAAATATTGCTTAACTTTGCAAAACGATAATAGCGAATATGGCCTCGTAGCTCAGTTGAATAGAGCATCAGATTCCGGTTCTGAGTGTCGCGGGTTTGAGTCCCACCGAGGTCACACGGTTGCGCTCTGTAGTTCCATGGAACAGCGGAGCGCTTTATTTGTTTTTACACTTCCGACGGCAGTTTTTGTCGGGGCAAATCTTGTTTTCCCCCTCTCTTTACGTCCTTCTGTCTTTAAAAACTGCTAAAGTCTTTGCAATATGACTTAATTTCCTTATCTTTGCGAATAAAATATGAGAAACCAGTATTATATCTAAAATGGACATAACAGAAAGATTTATCAATTACACAAAGTTTGATACTCAGTCGGCCGAGGATTCAAAGACCGTACCGAGCACCTCCAAACAACTTATCTTCGCCAAATATCTTAAGGAGGAACTTGAGAGCGAAGGACTGGAAGACGTCGAGATGGATGACATGGGCTATATCTATGCAACCCTGCCTTCCAACACAAAGAAGAAGACACCGACCATTGGCTTCATCTCTCACTACGATACGGCGCTGGACGCAAGTGGCGCAAATATCAAGGCCCGTATCGTGAAAAACTACGATGGAGGCGACATTGAGTTGTCATCGGGCATCGTTTCTTCTCCTAAGAAATTTCCAGAGCTGCTTGCCCACAAGGGCGAAGACCTGATTGTCACCGACGGCACTACGCTGCTTGGCGCTGATGATAAGGCCGGCATCGCAGAGATCGTTCAGGCCATGTGCTACCTGCGGGATCACAAGGAAATCGAGCACGGCAAGATACGTGTTGCCTTCAATCCTGACGAGGAGATCGGCATGGGTGCCCACCATTTCGATGTGGAGAAGTTTGGATGTGACTGGGCTTATACGATGGACGGCGGTGATATCGGTGATCTGGAATATGAAAACTTTAATGCAGCATCGGCTAAGGTGACCATTAAGGGATGCAGTGTGCACACAGGATATGCCAAGGGTAAGATGGTCAACGCCAGCCGCCTGGCTTGCGAGTTCAATGCTCACATCCCGGAGACCGACATACCTGAGACTACAGAAGGCTATCAGGGCTTCTATCATCTGCTGGGCATCGAGAGCCATTGCGAGCAGGCCAAATTGAGCTATATCATTCGCGATCACGACCGTCGCAAGTTTGAAGACCGTAAAGACTTCATGGAGAACATTGCCAAGGAGATGAATGAGAAGTATGGCGAAGGCACGGTGAAGGTAGACATCAAGGATCAGTACTACAATATGAAGGAGAAAATTGATCCCAAGATGTATGTGATCGACATCGTCCTGAAGGCTATGCAGGAGAGTGGCGTCACGCCGAAAGTAGAGCCTATCCGTGGCGGTACTGACGGTGCACAGTTGAGTTTCCGTGGACTGCCTTGTCCCAACATCTTCGCCGGTGGCGTGAACTTCCATGGACCCTATGAGTTCGTCTCCATCCAAGTGATGAACAAAGCCGTGGATGTCATCGTGAAGATTTGCCAGATAGCCGGTACATTCAACGATTGATACCCTATTTCAGAATGGAGAGGCGCATTGCTTCTCCATTCTTCAACGTTGTGTTGTTGGCACATTTCCCATTTTCTGTCTTGTCTTGTTTTTCTCCTTGTTGTAGGAAAGGCAAGTATTACTCTTCTTATTTATTATAGATGTCTGAACTTCCCAACCTGGTCAAAGACTTGGCACTTATTCTTGTAGTTGCTGGAGCTGTCACTTTACTGTTCAAGAAACTCAAGCAGCCGCTTGTGCTGGGCTATATTGTAGCCGGATTCTTAGTGAGTCCCCACATGCCTTACACCATGTCGATACTTGACAAGCACGACATTCAGACGTGGGCAGACATAGGCGTGCTCTTCCTGTTGTTTTCATTGGGTCTCGACTTCTCGTTCAAGAAGATCCTTAAGATGGGCATGGCACCGGTCATTGCGGCTTTGTCGATTGTCTTCAGCATGATCATCTTAGGCATCAGTGTGGGACATCTCTTCCATTGGAACCATTACGACTGCATCTTCCTTGGCGGTATGCTTGCCATGTCGTCGACGACAATCATCTACAAGGCCTTTGACGACATGGATCTCCGTCAGCAGGGCTTTGCTTCGCTGGTGATGAGTGTACTCATTCTGGAGGACATCCTTGCCATCGTCATGATGGTGATGCTGTCGGCTATTGCCAGTGGCAGTGATCCCAATGGCGGGCAGATGCTCGATTCAGTGTTGAAGATAGGCTTCTTCCTCGTGCTGTGGTTTGTTGTCGGTCTTTTCATCGTTCCCACCTTTCTGCGGCAGACACGCCGGCTGATGACCGACGAGACGATGGTCATCGTGGCCTTGGGTCTTTGCTGTCTGATGGCGTGGATCTCCACCGCTGTCGGCTTCAGCTCAGCCTTCGGTGCCTTTGTCATGGGCAGCATTTTGGCGGAGACGATCGAAGCTGACAAGATCGAGCGTTTGGTGGAACCGGTGAAGAATCTCTTCGGCGCCATCTTCTTCGTGTCGGTAGGTATGCTTGTCGAGCCCAGTGTGCTCGTGGACTACGCCCTGCCTATTGCCGCATTGGTGGTGACCATCCTTGTTGGACAGGGCATCTTCGGCACACTGGGTTTCATGCTCAGTGGTCAGCCGTTGAAGACAGCCATGCGTTGTGGCTTCTCGATGGCACAGATTGGTGAGTTTGCCTTCATCATCGCCTCACTTGGACTTTCGCTCGGTGTGATCAGCAACTTTCTCTATCCTGTTGTCGTGGCAGTCTCGGTCATCACCACGTTCCTGACTCCTTACATGATCCGTGCCGCTGTACCCTGCTACGACGGCCTGGAGCATGTCCTGCCCAAGCGGTGGATTCGTCGACTCAACCACTTCGGTCAGGCTCATCAAAACACGGTAGAGGAGCAGAGCAACTGGAAACGGTTGCTCACCAAGATGGCAGTCTCTACCTTGGTCTACACCATTCTGTGCATGGCCGTGACTGCCGTGATGCTGTCTTTCGCCTTGCCCTTCTTTCGTCATTTACTGCCCCACTGGTGGGCCAATGGCGTATGTGGTGTGCTGTTGCTGCTGTTGTTGGCACCTTTCCTGCGTGCCATCGTGATGAAACATAACCATAGCGAGGAGTTCAGAACGCTGTGGGTTCAGAGTCGTATGAACCGTCTGCCGTTGCTGTTCACCGTTCTTGCACGTGTCGTGATCGCAGCTGCCTTTCTGTTCTATATCTGTAACTATCTGGCCCGCTTCGCCAATGCCGTTGTCATCACGCTGGCTTTGGTGGTGCTGACGCTGATCGTCTTGTCACGCAGGATGAAGAAGCGGTCCATCGCCTTGGAGCGTCTCTTCGTTCAGAACCTTCGCAGTCGAGAGATAGAAGCCCAGGTGCAGGGCAAGCGCCGTCCGTTGTATGGCGATCATCTCTTGGAGCGCGATATCCATGTGTCGGATTTCGATGTGCCCGAGGACAGTGCATGGGCGGGACAGTCTTTGCGCCAGTTACAGTTCCGCACGCGTTATGGCGTACATGTGAGCAGCATCCTGCGTGGCCATCAGCGCATCAACATCCCCGGTGGTGATGACATCATCTTCCCGGGTGACCGTCTCCAGGCTATCGGCAGCGATGAGCAGCTGCAGGCATTTGGCAAGGCTCTCAAGGGAGAACTGGTGCCTGAAGACCCGAATATAGAAGAAAGGGAGATGAAATTAAGAAAGATGGTACTGTCGCGCTCCTGCGCTTTCTTGGGCAAGACTCTTGGCGAGAGTGGCATCAGAGACCGCTATAGTTGCATGGTGGTGGGCGTGGAGGAAGGTCAGCAAAACTTGACCATGATTAGTCCCTCGCGCAAGTTTACGGTCGGAGATATCATCTGGGTAGTAGGGGAGCGCAACTCTCTGGAGATGCTGGCCGAAGCCAACAACGGAAAAAGTGCTGAAAGCAGCTGCAGGTAAAGGCGGCGCCTATGATATAGAAAAATAAAAAGAGGAGGTAACGACAGTTTTTTGCGTCGTTGCCTCCTCTTTTTGCTGATATGCGTCATGGAGCGGCCGCACAGGCATCTATGGAAATGCAGTCAATCTCATACTGGGGGGCTAATAGCTTCTGGGCTTGAAACCGTGCTCGATAAAGGGTGCGCTCCTTCTTGAGTGCAACACTTCGTGTTAAGAGTAAAGGGAGTATGCCATGCTTGAGCGTGTCGCTTCATGTTTTGGTTTGTCACTCGTCATCATCGTCAAAGCCGAACATAGCAGGCTCGATGAAGGCGTCGAGGGCCCGTCGCTCTTTTTTGGTGGGGCGTCCCGTGCCTCTTGCTCTGTCGACGAAACCGCTGATGCGGCTCATCTCCAAAAGTTCATATTGCTTGGGATCCGTGACGTTTTCGTAGACTTGCGGAATGAGTTTGGCGCCAACACGCTGTTCGATACAAGCCAGAATGCGGAAAGAGTAGGTGATGGGCGGTTTTTTCACGCTGACGACCTGCCCCTCTTTAACAATATGGCTTGGCTTTACATTGGCTCCGTCTACGGTCACACGGCTGTTCTTGATAGCATCCACTGCCAGGGAGCGTGTTTTATAAACACGTGCTGCCCAAAGCCATTTGTCGATGCGGGCCGAGGGGCCGTGCTGAGGAAGAGTATCTTTCATACAATATTGAATGATGAATGATGAGGAATGAATGATTGCAATGACGAATGTTGAATGCGAAATGATGAATGTTGACTTCATTCATCATTCCACATTCAACATTGTTTAGTGCTTTTTTCCCAGTTTGTTGTACTGGTTCATCGTGTTGTCGATGCCTTGCAGTACAAAGCTCTTGATGATGTCGACCGCCATGTCGATGGTAGGTTGCAACACCTTCATGTCGTCGTCGGAGTAATGGCCGAGCACCCAGTCGATCTGTCCGCCACGTGGATAGTCGTTGCCGATGCCCATTCGCAGGCGTGCGAAGTTCTGGCCGATCAGTTGCATGATATGTCCCAGACCATTATGCCCTCCATTGCTTCCATTGGCTTTCAGTCGGAAATCGCCCAGGGGCAGCGCCACGTCATCGCTGACGACGAGCAGCCGGCTTTGGTCGATTTTCTCTTCGTTGAGCCAATAGCGTACCGCGTTGCCACTGAGGTTCATGAACGTTGTCGGCTTCAACAAAAACACCTTTCTGCCTTTCAGAGATGTCTCTGCCACAAAGCCGTAACGGCGATCCTCAAAACAAATATTGGACGCTTTAGCAAAAGCGTCCAATACCATAAATCCTGTATTGTGGCGAGTACCGGCGTATTCATCACCGGGATTACCCAGACCACAGATCAAATACTTATCCAATGTCTATCGATATCGGTAACCTACAGAGATGGATTACTTGCTCTCAGCCTCAGCTGCTGCGTCTGCAGAAGCGTCAGTGTCGTCGCTGGCTGCGCTGGCGTTGGCGTTACGTGTCATCTTCACGGAGCAAACGACCACGTCCTTGCCTGTAGCGAGCTCCAGACCCTCGTAAGAGAGCTGGCCTACCTTGATGCTCTTACCAATGCGCAGAGCAGTGACGTCGACGTCGAGGTGCTCAGGAATCTGCTGGTAAGGAGCAGTAACGTTGATCTTGCGGATAGAGAGGTTCATACGTCCACCATCGCGAACACCCTGTGCCAGACCTACGAGTTTCACAGGA
>ULKL01019072.1_pt1 | contig 10043 bp, 5 predicted proteins | sample 1951161 | NCBI WGS metagenome assembly ULKL01 (sample SAMEA4835501, study PRJEB28245) | human gut metagenome | biome: gut microbiome; material: fecal sample | place: Denmark | collected 2008
ATAGGATTAAAATGAGAGTTTATAGGCTAATATCGACAAAAGGAGTATTTTAAATAATTTTACTGGTACAATATCGATTTTTATCGGATAAAAGATTTATCAAAAATCATCTACACGAAAAATAATTATTACTTTTATGGCAAATTAATAATCTATACCTATGAATCTACAAGTAGAACAAATGCACCCATTAGTCCTGAACGTAGGATTAGCTGTTCACAATGCAGATTGGAACTGGAAAAATGTAAACAGTCCATTTACACGTCTATATTACGTTACGGAAGGAAGTGCTCAAATAGAACTTCCTGATGGAATATATACGTTATCACCCAAACATATGTATTTCATCCCTGCGTTTACTATTCATACCAATATTTGTAAGTCTAATTTCGTACATTACTACTTGCATATTTACGAAGATCATTACTCAGATAACGACTGGTTAGACCATTGGAAATTTCCCGTCGAGATAGAAGCAACAGATTTAGATTTGGCTCTATTCAAACGCTTATGTGAAATTAACCCGCACATGACTCTGCAAAAGTCCGACCCTACCACATACGACAACAATCCAACACTCATGCAGAATCTTATAAAAAACAGACAACGGGCATTTTGCGATAAGGTAGAATCGAGAGGAATCGTATTCCAACTGCTATCTCGTTTTTTTAAACAAGGACAATCCAAAATTGAAATGGAAGATAACCGGATAGCTAAAACTGTTTTATATATCCGTAAACATCTCAATGAGGCCATTGAATTGGAAAAACTCGCAGAAATCTCTTGTCTTTCCAAAGACCATTTTATCCGCCTTTTCAAAAAAGAATTAGGAACCACACCTTTACAATATATCAACCAAAAGAAAATAGAAAAAGCTCAGCTCCTACTAATCACAGAGGAACTGGCAGTCAAAGAAATTGCCTTTCAACTGGCTTTTGATGATTATTCTTACTTCAATCGTTTATTTAAAAAAACAACCGGCGTTACTCCCCAAGAATACCGCCGGCTATATTGAAACTAAAAATTAATTAGTTATATCCTTCATTCTGTTCCAGGTTCTTATTGACATTTCTTTCACTTTGCGGAATAGGGAAATATCGGTTATGGGCAGCCCATGTACGTTTCTCAAACTGATAATACATATTTTGGTCTACCGGAGAGGCTGCAGAACCACTTCCACGGTAATTAGGAGCACTAGGGTCATCCGAAAGTTTGACTCCTGTAAACGTATGGTTCAACTCCTGTTCTGCAATTCCCCAACGAAGTACATCAAAATACCTAAATCCCTCAAAAGCCAACTCTACCCGTCTTTCCTTACGAACTGCCTTACGCACATCCTCCTGAGTCGGCAAATCACCTTTTTGATATCCTGGCAATTTCACGCGATTACGTATATCATTGATTGTCAAATCAAGCACTGTTTGATCAACGGCACCTGGATTAGATTCATTCAACGCTTCCAAGTAACTCAATAGCACCTCAGCATAGCGCATAAGAGGAGTATAAGTAGGCGTTGAACCTAAATTATTCGTTATGGAAGGATCACAACCTTTCTTTGGGCAATAACCATTAAACAACGGAAAACGATTGTAACTATCTGCCGTATTAGGTCCTTGGAAACAATTATAAGTTATATCATTATATTTTGTTCCAGGATAAGAGCCCAACGGAGGAAGGAAAATAGAAGCATACAATCTTATTTCACGGTTTGCATAAGGATCATTATCATCATACACACCTGAGTTATCAATATCTTTTCCATCCGTACAGAAATACTCTTTTACCAGTTCATTATAAGGAGCAAACTGATGCCAGCCACCATAAGCACATTCCGGATACAGATATTGATAGCGGGAATTTGTAAATTTATCCGCAATACCCATGATACAGAAAATAGTCTCAGGACTATATTCTCCTCCTATCTGGAACAACTTTTCATAACTCTCATCTCCGTTTCTGCGATCAAGCTGATAGCTGCCTGAAATAATTACTTCATCCAGAATGTCAGCGGCATCTCCCCATCGGTCCTGAGCCAAATACAAACGAGACAACAATACTTTAGCCGCACCATTTGTCAGACGACCATATTCTTCTGCATCATAACTGTCCGGAAGAATTCTGGCAGCTTCCTTCAAATCAGTTTCCACCTGGGCATACACATCTGCCTGTGCTGTCTGCTTAATCGTATTAGCCTCCTCCACAGTTAACGGTGCAAGTGGCATAGGAACATCTTTAAAATAAAATGCCAGATTAAACAAGAAATAAGCACGTAAAGTTTTTACTTCTGCACTCCATTTTTCTCTAGTATCTTCATCCATTGGACATTTCCCGACATTAGCCAGAAAATTATTGTATTTTGCAATCTGTGTATAGGCATTCTTCCAATACCACTCAATATTGCCATTCGTCGCAACTGTATTGGAACTGGCCATCAGAGTAGTAAAATTCTCTTTTTCCGTACCGTTGCCTCCAGCAAAATCAAGGTACAACAATCCTTGAGGAGTTGCAAAATCATCATGGGACCAACCTGTCTGAAAGCGGTAACAACCTACCAATGCCAGATAAGCATCATTCTCACCTGTCCAGAAAGTATTGTCCGAGATAGCAGAAGGAGGATTTTTCTCCAGCAAATCCGAACAGCTGACAAGCACACCAGACAAAGCCAAAGAATAAACTGACAACTTGGCTATATGTAATATTTGTAATAACGGTTTCATATCTTTATAGATTTATAGTAATTAGAACTTGAAGTTAAACCCAAACGAATAAATGGCTGTAATAGGATAGTAAGAAGGAGAATCACCTGTTCCAATTTCATTCTCAGGATCCCATCCCTGATAGAAACTGCTAAAGCTGAAAAGATTCTGACCACTTACATATACGCGCAACTTCTCAATACCAATCTTCTTGGTCCATGCCTGTGGCAAGGTATAGCCAAGCTGCAAGTTTTTCAAACGCAAGAAGCTTGCATTGCGTACCCAGTAATCGGAGGTCTGCAGGTTCGGATGGTTCATATTCATCGTTTCTATGCGAGGATATTCTGCCCATTTATCTGGATTCTCTTTTGTCCAGCAGTTTTCAGCCTGCCATCTTTGAATCTGGCCACCATTATAAAACGCATAAGCCATATAAGAACCTATCTGACGCTGATAGCCGCCTAATCCCTGGAACAGTGCGGAGAAATCAAAGCCTTTGTAAGAAGCCGAGAGGTTCAAGCCATAATAGAACTTGGGAGTAGTACTACCCAATACTGTACGGTCATATTCAGCATCCACCTTTCCATCAGGTACACCGTCCGGACCACTAATATCCTTATAACGTATATAGCCCGGTTTCAAGTCACTCTTTCCTACTAACTGTTCAGGAGCCGCATCAATTTCTGCCTGATCAACGAACAATCCTTCTGTCTGATAGCCATAAATAATACCTATCGGCTGTCCCACAATACGGTTGTTGTTGATTTCTTCTGTTGCCCCATTTGCCAGTTCTTCCACCGCATTCTTTACCCATGTAAAATTCGGCGCAATACTAAACTGGAAATCTCTGCCAATACGTCCGTTATAACTTAAGTTTACTTCAATACCTTTATTGGATACTGCACCTACATTCGATTCACTCACATTCTGCCCAAGAATACCTGCTTTTTCAACCGGTGCAAGAATGTCTGAAGTGTATTTATAGAAATATTCAATACTACCATTTAACGTATTATTGAACAACCCGAAGTCCAAACCCACATTGGTGATAGCTGTCTTTTCCCAGGTAAGATCCTGGTTGCGGTAAGTAGAAACATAAGTACCGGGGACCAAAGTGCTTGGATTACCCAACGGATAATTATGATCCAGATCGTATGTCTGCTGATAAGGATATACTCCGATATTCTGGTTACCCAGTACACCATACGATGCACGCAGTTTCAAGTTATTGACAACCTCACCTGCACGCGTATTTTTCCAGAAATTTTCTTCAGAAATTCTCCATCCTGCAGAAACTGAAGGGAAAATGCCCCAACGGTTATCTTTCGCAAAACGGGAAGAGCCGTCATAACGCAGGTTAGCCTCCAGCAAATATTTATCCTTAAACGCATAGTTCACACGACCGAAGAAAGAAACCAAGGCATACTCTTCCAAAGAACTGTTGTTTGTGGCAGTTGATGCATCACCGGCTCCAAGCTGATACAGGGCATTATTAGGGAAGGTATTGCGATAACCCTCCAGACCTTTATTGGAGGTCTGTTCTACAGAGGTACCGGCTAGAACCTTCAAGTCATGACTGCCGAACGTCTTTTCATAATTTACTAAAGCTTCCAGAATGGTATTGGTATTATTTGATGTCCAGATATTCAATGTAGAAGGACCGACCGTCTTATTTTCATCAAAATAAGTCTCTGCACGATAAGTCTTATCATATTTAGTCCAGTATGTTACGCCAGCTTTTCCGGTCAGTGACAATCCTTTAATCGGAGTATCCCATCTCAATTGTCCGGAAGCATTTATATTACGGCTGACATTCTCCACAAACGATTCACTTGCCAGCCAGGCTTCCGGACTATAATTATCCTGATACCCAAAGCTTCCATCAGATTTCTGTCCTGCATAGATAGGAGCCTCACGGACTGCATAACCTATTATACCGTCAATGCTTGTCGGCTCACCGTTCGGCGCATTGTATTTGTTATTGTAAGCATTGATATTCAAACTCAATGTAAGAGACTTGCTTAACTGGCTTCTCAAAGAGAACAAAGCAGTCATGCGTTCATTAGACGTCTTAGCTGTAAGTCCTTCCTGATTTCTATAGCCGATAGACAGATTGTAACTTGTCGTCGCATTTCCTCCCTGGATGCTTACATTATGCTGGTGCTGGAAACCTGAACCGCTTTCCAACAGCCACTTCAGATGATTCACATTCGGATAGTTGTCCGGATCAGAGCCATCTTTATATTTCTGTATCTGCTCCGGCAAATAAGCATCCTGCTTACCCATGTTCTGCATGGCCATATTATAATACGTAGCATATTCCCAGGACGGAAGAAAATCGGGAAGTTCAGTTGCCCGCTGCCAGCCAAATGAATTGTTATAGGTTACAACAGTTTTTCCCTGTGCACCTTTCTTTGTTTCTATCAGAATGACTCCATTCGCAGCTCTGTTACCATAAATTGAAGCAGAAGCAGCATCCTTCAAGAAAGAAATACTTTGAATATCATTGGGATCTACATCATCCAGATTACCAGACAAACCGTCTATAAGTACCAACGGATCTGTACCAGCACTGGAGAAAGTACCTGTTCCACGAATCTTTACATTTGCCCCCGTACCAGGACGTCCAGAATTCTGTACAACACTCAGACCTGGTGCCAAACCTGCAATAGCCTGAGCAGTACTCATCACCGGCTTGTTCATCAGATCCTCACTGGTAACTGCAGAAACGGCACCGGTCAAATTCACTTTCTTCTGGGTTCCATAACCCACTACCACAACCTCATCCAACAATTCGGTATCTTCCTTAAGAACGATTCGCATTATTTTGCCCGAAACTGCAGGAATTTCCTGTGAAGCATACCCCACATACGTCACACGCAAAATGTCTCCTGGATTAACTGACAAAGTAAAATTACCATCTAAATCACTTACAGTACCATTGTTTGTATTCTTTACCAGAATACTTACCCCGATCAAGGGTTCTCCATTTCCGTCTGTAATGTGACCTTTCACACTGTTTGTTCCTTGTCCCCATGCAATGGAACTCACACAACAAGCAAAGAGTAACATAAATACTCTCAAGGCTTGCCACATTTGCCTAATAGAATTGTGTTTCATCTTTATTTAGATTTAAATTATACAATGCAAAGTTAATTATTCATACAACCCGAATATAGGATTAAAGTATCTTTCAATAATACAAAATCGACATTATTCAAACCTAAAAACGATAAAATATTGACAAAATCGACATTTCTTGCAATTTATCGACAAACGTGTTTTAGCTACTACTAAATGTTACTACTATATCCTCCAAACTACTCTACAAATTCTCTTTTTTGACTTTACACATTCTCTGTTTCACAGTGCAAGATTTGTATTTCACAGTGTGAAATATATATTCCACACTGTGGTTTTTATATCCCACAGTGTGAAACAGAGAATTGACCGTTTAATTTCAGTTTTTATACAAAAGCATTCCTCAAAATGATCAATAATTCCCTACCTTTCATACCGTCACTGCAATCACCCCTGAAAAACACACAAAAAATGCCTGACGCTCATTCTAAAAGCATCAGGCATTCTCCACGTAAATACAAATAGCCTAACTATCACTCAATCAAGACTAACCTTCATCACAAATCCTCCACGCGGCAGACAGTCCACCTCATGTACAGCTTTCTTCAAACCAGAAAGCATCTGTATATCAAACTGATTACGTTCTTCTCCATCGGCATACAAAGTGATTTCTTTGACAGGTTCCTGAATAAAGCTCAAATCCACAACAAGCGATTTCTTCTCGTTTGTTCCGTTCAAGCCGGCAATATACCAGCAAGCACCACTCTTCCGGGCAAGCACCACATAGCTGGAAGGATAACCGCTCAGCAATTTCGTATCGTCCCAAACGGTGGGAAGCGAAGAGATAAACGAACGTATTTCAGCTGGTTGGGCATGGTATCCTTCGGGGCGGTCGGCCAAATGCTGCAAGGCAGATTCAAACGCAACCAGCAGAGCCAGTTCATGCCCGTTCGAAGTGATATGTGGATGCTGAGAGTCTGTAAAAGTACAAGGAGTATAGTCCATCGGGCCCACTACATTACGCGTAAAAGGCAACGTACAATTATGCCATGCCGCACTGTCGGTCAGTGTCTCCTTATTATTATACCATTCTGCTCCATATACTCCTTCCACCGACATCATGTGAGGATAGGTGCGCTGCCAACCTCGCGGAATAGGAGCTCCATGAAAGTTTACCATCAAATGATATTTAGCCGCATCCTCCAGAATGTCCACAAAATAATTCATCGTAGATATACTGTCCTGGCTAAAGAAATCTACTTTTATTCCTTTCACACCCATGGACTCAAGCCAGGCAAATTCTTTCTGGCGCATGTCCGGCTTGTTCAAACGGTACAAAGGACCGAACGAACACCACGCGGTGGAAGAATTATACCATAACAAAGGAGCAATATTCTTCTGTTTTGCATAAGCCAAGGCATCTTCCACATTGCCGCCGTTCCCCATTTCATCCCATTCCGCATCAATCAGCATATAAGGAAGGTGAAAATCTGCTGCAAAATCAATATACTTCTTTATCAGCTGATAATCTCTTGAACCGTGATTGTAAGCCCAGTAAATCCATGAAACGACTCCCGGCTTAATCCAGGAAACATCGCTCATACGACATGGTTCACTGACATCTGTCACCAAGGTAGACTCTACCACATCAGCCAAAGAACCGATAATGGCCACGCGCCAAGGTGAACACCATCTGCCGGAAACGTTGGTCGGTTCTGCCATCTCCACTTTGTAGCTCGATGCACTGGAGGCATTGTTCAGCCATGAACCACAATTACCTTTCGCTACATTCGCTTCTGAGATAAGGGTAAATACAGAATCTGCCACTTCAAACAATGCCGGGAATCCCCATTGTGCTGCAGTATATCCCTGCACACGTCCTTTATTTTTCAGATAGAAGTCTTCATAGGCCTGATTCAGTTTCTGTGTCCATCGGGTAATTCCTTCCTGAAAGACAAAAGCTGTGGTTTCATCGGTCACACATATCTCTTTTGCCGACTGAGGAAACACATAACGAAAAGCTATACCGTCATCATATACCCGAAGTTCCAAATCCAGCGATACGTTCTGAGCGTTCTTGAAATGAAATACCTGCTGATATCCTTCATTCGTGCAATGACGGTGTTTACCCGTTATCATGGTATAATCCTCACGTATAGGAGTCACGGCGGAAGAAGACACATAATCAAATTCGTCTCCGGATGTAGGCTGAAGTTGAAGTCCTATATTCTTTAACTGAACTACCGGAACCGAAGCATCTCCTTTTTTATAAATCACACGCAATCCTTTCGCCGGATTATCCCAGCTCACTCCTATTTTCTTATTAGGAGAGTATAAATCATTACCTGCTTGCACTGTCATACCGAAAAAGAATACACATACTACTAAAAGAAGGCATGCTTTCCATGAATTAGAAATTAATTGTCTGTACATAATTGTTTATTCGTTTTTATTGGACTACAAAATTATCCGTTCTTTCAGGAAACAAATTGCATAAAACCGTTTTATACAGGACAATATCGATATACAAAGAGGACATAAACAATTTTTACCCCTAAAAAGTTCTTATTATATGCTGAAAAAGCGACTTTTTGCACATACTTGTGCCCTTTAACAAAACAGGACAATATGCAACAGAGCTTGATAAAGAGGAGATAACAATATAATTTTATATAAAACTTCCCCTAAAAGCGAGGAATCGAGGAAAAACTTTCTACTTTTGCAACTTGTAATTAAAAGAACTCATTTGCAGATGAAAATAAAGTTTTTGCCATTGATTGCAGTACTCTTTGCTGCAACATCTATAATGACATCGTGTTTGGACAATGATGTAGAACAGATTACGTATACCTCAGAAACCAGTATTACAGGATTTTCACTGGGAACATTGCACATTGACCGTGTAGGAAAAGATAAAAATGGTTTAGATAGTCCTTATGTAGATACACTTGATTGTTCTAACTATCCATTCACCATTGACCAAATCAATAGAACCATCACAAATAAAGACTCACTCCCCGTAGGAACCTACATAGATAAGGTTATTACCAGTATCACATATGATGCGGGAATGCTAGCCTACAAACCCAAAGGCTCCGAACGTGATACCATCTGGACATCAACTGACTCTATCGATTTTACTGACCCGGTGGAATTTAAAGTGTATGCATATAGTGGTGTAGAAGGAAAACCTTATACAATTACCATTAACGTACATAAGCAGGAACCGGACACAATTTCATGGAAGAAATTTGATACCCAACTATTCAATGCCGGAAATTTAAGTGAACAGAAAGCTGTATATGCCAACGGAAAGGTATATGTATTCGGAAAGAATGGAAACGGTACTCATATTGAATACTCAGATGTTTCAAATGACAATCCTACATCTTGGGTAGCAGTTACAAAAAATGTACCTGCAGACATCGATACTTATTCTGCCACTGCATGTGCAGAATACATCTATTTCCTGGCAGGAACTAATAAGCAACTTTACAAACTGGATGTAAATAGCAATGACATTACTTCTGTAGGCAGAGAAACATTTGAAATGCTGATAGGAGGAAATGACATAAAAAGTGAACTTTACGCTGTAAAAGAGGGGGAAAAAGGTAGAAAAAGTGGTATATATAAAGAAAATACATGGACAGAAGATGCCAACCCATTCACACTGTTCCCGGCAGGTAAACCTTTCTTCTCCAATACAACTACTGCGTCTTACAACAGCGATATTACCACAACAATAGCACTCTGCAATAGTACTACTGCTAATGATACGGCAGCATTGGTATTCAATCGTATATCAAGTGACAACAAATGGGAAAAAAGAATGCAGAACCTGCCGCTTCCTAATTTGGAAAATGTCACCATGATTTACTATGACGGAAAGTTGTATGCTTTCGGTGGTGGTTACGGAGAAATCAAGCCTTTCAGCCAGTTCTATTGCTCTACCGACAACGGACTTTGCTGGAGACCTGTAACGGAATGTATGGCCTTCCCTGCAGAATTCAGTGAACTTTATACCGCACATAGCAAAAATTACTCATGTGCCGTAACTCCGAAATTGGAGAGCGAAACATCCAGAGGTAATTTTATCTGGATTGTGTGGGAAGATGGAAGTATCTGCAGAGGACGCATCAATCGGTTGGGATTTACTCCTAAATGGTAATCTAAGAACCCTGAAAAACAACAAGCCATGCTATATAAAGACCAAATAGACAAAAATCGGATACCGGCACACATAGCCATCATTATGGATGGTAACGG
>ULKL01035595.1_pt1 | contig 9952 bp, 7 predicted proteins | sample 1951161 | NCBI WGS metagenome assembly ULKL01 (sample SAMEA4835501, study PRJEB28245) | human gut metagenome | biome: gut microbiome; material: fecal sample | place: Denmark | collected 2008
GAACACCTTTGACGAGACGGACAAGGTCCATCTCGAAAAGATAGTGTCTATGCTTGCTTGTCAGATATACGAAGGAAGCGAAAGCCATCCATGAAAACGCATCGGTTCCAGAGAAAGACCCTGAGACCTCTTGCGAAAGCCAAGGAGCAAGAAACCCAGGCGGAGGATTGAAAGCCCCAGGTTCTGTCCGTCCACGGCCCACCCACCTATCGTAAACTCCGTAAAAAAAGATAGCGTAAAATTTTGCCCGTAAAAAATAAACCCGTAAATTTGCGAACCAAACATTTCGGGCCAGACTGGATTTGACAGCAGGTAGAGATGGCAGGTAAGCATGCAGTGCGCCTGAAGGTGGGCACTATAATCTCGGCTTTCAAAAATTTAATTGGCGAAAACAACTACGCTCTCGCTGCTTGATCGAAGTATAGTACATCAGCTTAATTCCGACTAACGATTGTTGGAACGAGACATCGCTCAAGAGCTCTTTTTCCGAAGCGTCTTGATTCAGCGGTGCTATTATATCGGGAATAGTCACGTCTTGGCTTCGCAAGCGTGGCGAAACACTTAGAAGATAAGGTTGTAGCGCGGGTGGCTTTGGCCTTGTTGCGACACGAAAACCTCAAAGCAAAGATAAGCATGTAGAAAGCTTGTTATTTCCTTGTTTGGACGAGGGTTCAATCCCCTCCTGGTCCACAATCGTAATTAACTTTCAGTGAGTTATGAAAATGCGTGCACATAATGTGTGACACTTTTCATAACTCATTTTTTATTAAATCGGACGCGTTTTAGAAAAGAGCTTTGCTCCTCCCCTATCCCGTCTCATCAAAAAAAGGCAGACCCAAGCATTGTGCTGGGTCTGCCTTTTTGGTGTATATTCTGAATGCAGCGTTTTTCAGAACGCCCCCATTTAGCAATGGTAAGTAATGGGGGAAAAAACAGAACGGCCTGTCTTTTTCGCCACTGCTTAGATTGCCATTACATTTTGTTGAACTTCAAAGCGTCTTGGTCGTCGTACTGCTTCTGGAGCTTGACAAGCTCCTTCATCAAACGCTTGGTGACAGCCTCATAACCCTTTTTTCCGTAGAGATTGTGCAACTCTTCAGGGTCGGTGTTCAGGTTGTAGAGCTCCCACTCGTTGATGTCGTTGTAGAAGTGGATGAGTTTCCATCCGTCGGCTGTGCTGACACCATAGTGGCGCTTCACGCTGTGCTCCGCGGGATATTCGTAATAGTGGTAGTAAAGGCTCTTACGCCAGTTTTTCGGGTGCTGCCCCTTCAAAAGCGGGAGGAGCGACTTGCCTTGTATGTCGTCGGGTATCGGTGCACCGGCGAGAGCGAGGAAGGTTGGCGCATAGTCGATGTTCTGCACCATTTCCTTGATGTCGCCCTTGGCGTTGAAGCCCTTCGGGAGGTGCATGACGAGCGGTGTGCTGTATGATTCCTCATACATAAAGCGCTTGTCGAACCATCCGTGCTCGCCCATGTAGAAGCCTTGGTCGGAGGTGTAGACCACGAGGGTGGAGTCCATCAAACCGGCATCGCGCAAATAGTCGAGCGTGCGGCCAACGTTGTCGTCGAGCGTTTTGACCACTTTGGCGTAGTCGCGCATATAGCGCTGATATTTAAATTCGGCGAGCTGCTTGCCTTCGAGATGGCGTTGCCAGAAGTCGGTTGAAAGGGAGTCGTAGAAATGGTCGTATTCTGCACGTTCTTTGCTGTCCATGCGTCCCACCATGTTGAGATAGTTCTCCGTTAGCGGCGTATTGAGGCCTGGACGATACATCTTCGTGTCGTAGATGATGTCCATGTGTTTGCCGATTTCCATTTCTTGCGCTCCGGCAGCAACGCGGCCTTCATAGTTGTCGTAGAAGGTGGAGGGGATGGGGAACGTCTGGTCTTCATATTCGTGCAGATACTTCAATTCCGGCAACCAGTTGCGGTGGCAGGCCTTGTGGTGTATGAGCAAGAGGAAGGGCTTGTTTTTGTCGCGCTTGTTTTCCAACCAGTCGATGGCCTTGTCGGTGATGATATTGGTGAGGTAGCCCTTCTCCTGATAGGTCTCTCCCTTCATGTTGATGAAGTCGGGGTTGTAATAGTTGCCCTGCGCAGGGAGGTAGTCGTAATAGTCGAATCCCGTCGGCGTGCTGACGAGGTGCCATTTCCCGATTAATGCCGTTTGGTATCCTGCCTTCTGAAGGAGCTTTGGCATGGTCTGCTGCGAGCCGTCGAAGATGCCGTGTTCGTTGTTGGTGAATCCGTTTTTGTGAGAATGCTTTCCCGTCAGCATACAGGCGCGGCTGGGGCCAGAGAGGGAGTTGGCCACATAGCTATTGACGAAGCGCACACCGTCGGCAGCAATGCGGTCGAGATTTGGCGTACTGATGTAGCGCTTGTCGTAACAACTCATCATTTGCGCCGTATGGTCGTCGGTCATGATATAGACGATGTTGTAGTGCCCTTGTGCGCCAGCGATGGCGGGGAAGAGGGTCGGAAGAAACATCAATATTTTTTTCTTTTCCATGTTTAGTGTATTGTTGGGGAGGTGTGTAATGACAAGCGGGGTGGTCTGAATCTGCCAAGCGCATTACTTATGTTTCTGACATGAATTTCAGAGACTTGCTTGCTGTGTTTATCAGCTCCTCTTTTAATGAAAAACGGTTCAAACGTGCTTGCCACCTTTTTTTTGTTGGGGCAGCAAACGCGTTTGAACCTGATGGTGTTATGGGGAAATCCCCAAGAATTATTCTTTTGTCATGCTATACACAACGTCCATGATCTGCTTGCCGAGAGCATCGGCTTCGTCCATGGTGGATGCTTCAGAATATACGCGAATGATTGGTTCAGTGTTTGATTTGCGCAAATGAACCCACTTGTCGGGGAAGTCGATTTTGACGCCATCGATATCCGTGATTTTCTGGTCTTTGTAGAGATCCTTAACTTTCTGGAGGATAGCGTAGATATCGGTCTTCGGGTCGAGGTCGATGCGGTTCTTGGCAATGCAATATTTCGGGAAGGAGTCACGAAGCTCGGTGGCCTTCATCTTGGTCTTGGCCATGTAGGTCAACAGCAAGGCGATACCAACCAATGCGTCGCGGCCATAGTGTGCGGCAGGATAGATGACTCCGCCGTTTCCTTCGCCACCAATAACGGCGCCTGTTTCCTTCATCTTCGTCACAACGTTGACTTCGCCAACGGCTGCTGGCGTATAGGTGCAGCCATATTTCTCTGTGACATCGCGGAGAGCGCGGGTTGATGAGAGGTTGGAAACGGTGTTGCCCGGTGTGTGCTGGAGCACATAGTCGGCAACGGCAACGAGCGTGTATTCTTCGCCAAACATGCTGCCGTCTTCACAAACGAGTGCCAAGCGGTCGACATCAGGGTCAACAACGAAACCAACGTCGTGGTGTCCCTTACGCATGAGGTTGCGGATGTCTGAAAGGTGTTCCTTCAAAGGCTCTGGGTTGTGGGCGAAATCGCCTGTCGGCTCCGTGTTGAGACCTGTCACCTGCGTAACGCCGAGCTGTCCGAGGAGTTTCGGGAGGATGATGCCGCCAACGGAGTTGACTGTGTCGATGGCCACACGGAAGTTGGCCTTACGGATGGCCTCTACGTCAACGAGCTCGAGATATTTGACGAGGTCGATGTGGCGCTGGTCGAAATAGAAGTTTTTGGTGTAGCAACCGAGGTTGTCTACGTCTGCAAAGCTGAAGTCGCAAGAGCGTGCCAACTGAACTACTTCCTGGGCCTCTTTTGGAGGAAGGAACTCGCCGTGCTCGTTGAGAAACTTCAGAGCGTTCCATTGACGTGGGTTGTGGCTGGCAGTGATGATGATACCGCCACAGGCGCGTTCCATAGTAACCGCCAATTCAGTTGTTGGAGTTGAAGCCAAACCGATGTTGAGCACATCGAAGCCCATACCCATGAGGGTTCCACAAACAACGTGTGAAACCATTTCGCCTGAAATACGGGCATCACGGCCGACTACGATTTTGCGACGATACGGACCAACTACGCGCTCGCGAAGGCTTGCGTAAGCTGATACTGACTTTGCAATGTCAATTGGATTGAGGGTGTCTCCCGGCTTGCCACCGATGGTGCCGCGGAAACCTGAGATAGATTTGATTAACGTCATGGTATGTCGTTATTTTATTGTGTTAATTTTGTCTGCTTGTGTGGAGCGGAGGGCGCATATATTCTGTATTATATGGCGCTGGTTGCAAATACAGTTGCCAAACGCCGCCCTTTCACCTACAAAAATACGAACAAACCTTGAAATATGGCTTTTATTTGCAAGAAATTTGGCCGCCTTTTTGTTTTTTGCCGCAAATGGCGGCGCTGTCCTTGCCTTTGCCCGCCGCGCCGCAGATTTCAGCGCACGCCATTTGCCGCTACGAAGCGTTGGAATTGCTTGCGGGAGCCATTGAAGACGTTGATGTCAACTTCTCCCTGTATTCCGGCCACGCGTCCGTAGGGCGAGAGTTGCCAGAGAAGGAGGTGTACGTAGGGTTTGTATTCACCATAGCGTGCAATCCACACTTGATAACGCAGGAGGGCGGCGGGGGCGTCAACCATGTATTTGTTGACGAAGGTTTGGCTGATATATAGGATGGGCATTGTGCCGCAATGGGCCTGTACGACTTTCAGCCAGGCTGCCATTTCGCGGAAGAGAGCACGACGGCCGCCCATAGCCTCTATCTGCCTGTCGGAGGGTTCCACGTCGAGCACGGGGGGGAGGTCTCCCCGTTTCAGTCGAGCCGTTTTGATGAAATGGCGGGCCTGGGCCGCTCCGGGGGTGCGTGTCGAGAAGAAATGATAGGCCCCGACGCGCAATCCGCGGCGGCGTGCAGCGGCGATGTCGGCAGCATAATAACGGTTGGACGAAGTGGTGCCTTCAGTGGCCTTCACGTAAACGAAGGTGACGGGATAGTTCTGTTCGCCACGGATGCGGGCCGTATTGGCCACGCCGAGGCGCGTGATGCGCAGGCGTTTCCAGTCAATGCCATAGCGTTTTCGTCCGATTTCATGCTGATAGCGCGAAATATCGATGCCATAAACGCGGTCGGAGGTATAGACCATCTGCTCGCCTCGGAAATTATCTTTCTTCCAAATGCCGGCCCTCACCATGTGGCGCTCGCCCACTGCAAAGCCGAAGCCCTGCCGGCGGTCGCTGTCCCATTGCCCGCAATAGTAGCTCTGTCCGGCAATGTGACAGATGCCCGCTCCGTGACGCTGCAAATTGGCATTAAACATGCCGGAATATCGCGCGGCACCATCTTGCAGTAGGCCCTGCGGCAAGGTGTCGGCTGTCCACACTCCGGTATAGACGCGTTGCAAGGTGTCGGTGTAAGTGCCAACTCCCTGGCGCATGCCTTTCTCAAAAATCCCGTAATATCCCCCGCCATCGGCATAGCGTTTGAATCCAACGCCACAGGCGCTGCCTTCCGCCATCCGTCCGGCAAACAGACCTGTCGAATCGGTCACGACTTGGAAATAACGGTTTTCCGTCTGTCGCCGCCAGATATTTTGCGGCCACTCGAAAAGGGTGTCTTGGAGGGTTTGCACACGGTCGTTGACAGGCAGCAACATCTGGCACACGGTCAGCCAGGCATCACCAGAAAGCCACGCCAGCCCACCGCCGTTCAAGCAGAATTTGCGCACCGCCGACCACGGGCATGAGCGTCCGCCAACCGTCAGACCAACGGCATCGCCACGTTTGTCAATCTGCAACAGACCTTCGGTGATCTCCTGCGGCATTTGTTTGCTCACGTTTTCGGGCAGTAAGTCGGGCAATGCCCTGCCCTTCATATAGCCCACGCGAAACCGCGTTTCCTCCCCCTTATTATATAAGGAGACGAACGACGCATTTTGCGGCAATCTTCCGTCTGCCGTTTGCAGCAACGCCAGTTGCTTGTTCCTCCTGATGCACGTTGCCGCCATCCGTTGCCGCCTGACTTCCGCTTTCCCTGGCGCAATCCATCCTCGCACTTCGGCAAACGCGACAGAGGTTTCGTGGCGCAGATGCACCTTTAAATACTTCCCAGCTAAAACGGAATCTATGAGGCAACGCAACGAGTCGACATCTTTCTGCCTGACTTTCACCCCACTGCCGTAACGCATGACATCGTTGTATCCGTCGTCGACCACGGAATGGGTGCGGGCATAATATTCCAATTCTTTGACGGCCTCTTTCTGCTCGCCAGCCAACACGCCAAGGCGCTCTTTTTCTGTCAAGAGAAGGGAGCGGACGGAGTCGGCGGACAGACTGTCGGCTGCCTGGAGAAAAACGGACGCCGGAACCACCAACCGCCCGTTTCCTGAGACAAACACGCCCGAGACGCATGACGTGTCAACATGGCAAAGGCGCCCTTCCGCGTCTGTGGTGTGTCCGTCTGTCACAGCGATGCAGACGGAATCGCCAGCGCCGTTTTCTGCCACATACCACATACGGGCCTCCACCAGGCAGGTTGCAGAGGCCGTCTGTCTGAAGGTGGCGGGGCGGAACACGTGCCACCAAACAAACAGGATGCAAAAAATGGCCACTAAGCGTGGCCACCATTTCTTGAGGGCGCGATGTCTCCTTGAAACGTCCGCCCCCTTCATTTCGCTTTTCATTTTTCCTCTAATCTATAAACCCCTGTTGTTTCAAAGCCTTGAGCAATTCCACGCTCATGGCCTCGCAGTCTTTTTTGGTGTAACGCACATCGGCAAACACCTGTGCCAGTGTCTCCTTCTTGTTGACCTCCACAAAGGCCTTGTTCTCTGGCAAACTTTCCTTCAGGGCATAATCGCGGTCGATGCTCTCCGCGGTCGGTGCCTTGTAGGTCTCCTCATGCACAATGGCCGTCAGCGGCAGGCGGTCGCTGGTTGCAGGCGTCTCATCGGGCCATCCCAACGTGATGGTGGCAACGGGCATGACGAGTTTCGGCAACTGGAGCGCACGGATGATTTGCAAAGGCTGGTAAATCGTTGTGCCGAGAAAGCAGAGACCCAGCCCCGCAGCTTCGGCCAGGGTGCAAAAATTCTGGCAAAAGAGCAGTGCGTCGGTCGCCGCATTGACAAACGAAAGGAAATTGCCATACCCCGGCGTGGCTTTACGTTGCTCACACCAGGCCGTCGTTCGGCAATAGTCGGCACAGAAAGTGAGCACCACGGGGGCCTGCGTCACCATCGGCTGGTTGAAATGAGCCGGGGCCAACTGGCGTTTCTTTTCTTCCGAACGCGTCACAACAACGCTGTAGAGTTGCAAATTTCCCATAGTCTGCGTGTGTCCCGCAACCTCGAGCAAGCGGTTCAGCAACTGGTCGTCAACAGGCGCGTCAGTGTATCGGCGAACGGAACGGCGTTCTGAAATTTCCTTCATCAAGCCGTTGAAAGAGTCTGATATTTGGTTCATAATGATAGGCGTTTAAAAAATCAGTGTAAAGGTAGCAATTAAATCAGAGAAACGGCCAAGGACGGCCAGGCTTTTTTGACCACCAGCAATCATACGTCCTCAGGCGGCGAAGCGGCAGGACCCATTTTGTCTCTCAAATCAGTCAAACGAGGCATCAATGGGATAAAGTAACGGTAAAAAAAAGGAAAATATTTTGCCTTCTCCACGCCTTGCCGTAACTTTGTCGAGAAAATCAAGAACAAAACAAAATCATCTGTATAAATTATGGCAAACAATATCCGTTTGGAATCAGAAAAGGCAGCCCAGTTCCTGCCTGCAGGCGCCGTTGAAGCATTGCGCCCCGAAGTTGAATCAGCCCAGAAAGCCCTTGAAGCTGGCACATGCGCCGGAAACGATTTCTTGGGTTGGCTCCATCTGCCAAGCAGCATCTCCGCTGAACACTTGGCCGACTTGAAGGCAACGGCCCAGACGCTCCGCGAAAACTGCGACACCATCGTTGTGGCAGGCATCGGCGGTAGCTATTTGGGCGCCCGCGCCGTGATTGAGGCCCTCGGCAACAGTTTCGAGTGGCTGACCAACAACGGCAGCAACCCCGTCATCCTTTTCGCAGGCAACAACATCGGCGAAGACTATCTCTCTGAACTTTGCGAATATCTGAAGACGCGCAAATTCGGCGTCATCAACATTTCGAAGAGCGGCACCACGACTGAAACGGCCCTGGCCTTCCGCCTGCTCAAGAAGCAGTGTGAAGAACAGCGCGGCAAGGAAATGGCCCGCAAGGTCATCGTTGCCATCACCGACGCCAAGAAGGGTGCCGCCCGTCTGACCGCCAACAAGGAAGGCTACAAGAGCTTCATCATCCCCGACAACGTGGGCGGACGCTTCAGCGTTCTCACCCCCGTCGGCCTGCTCCCCATCGCCTGCGCTGGCTTCGACATCGACCAGCTCGTGAAGGGTGCTGCCGACATGGAAAAAGCCACTGGCACCGATGTTCCCTTCGAGGAAAACATCGCCGCCCAATATGCCGCCGTTCGCAACGCCATCCACCGCGCCGGAAAGAAAATCGAAATCTTGGCCAACTTCCAGCCGAAGCTCCATTTCATGAGCGAATGGTGGAAGCAGCTCTACGGTGAGAGCGAAGGCAAAGACGGCAAGGGCATCTTCCCTGCCTCTGTCGACTTCACGACAGACCTCCACTCCATGGGCCAATGGATTCAAGATGGCGAACGCACTATCTTCGAGACCGTGCTTTCTGTTGAACAGCCGGCCCACACGCTCCATTTCCCACACGACGAGGAGAACCTCGACGGCCTGAACTTCCTCGAGGGCAAGCGCGTGGACGAGGTCAACAAGATGGCGGAACTCGGCACACAGCTGGCACACGTTGATGGCGGTGTCCCCAACCTGCGCCTCGTCATGCCAGAGCTCAACGCCTACTATCTCGGACAGCTCATCTATTTCTTTGAACGCGCCTGCGGCATCAGCGGTCTCGTTCTGGGCGTGAACCCTTTCAACCAGCCTGGTGTGGAAGCCTACAAGAAAAACATGTTTGCCTTGCTCAACAAACCAGGCTACGAGGCTGAGAGCAAAGCCATCCGTGAACGTCTCGGCTCATGCTAAAGAATATGACAAACGAAAACCATTCAACAACGACTGCCGCCGCATCCTCCCGTGAGGTTGTAGCGGCAGCCGTTGCCGCTTATAAGGAGCGCACGGGATTTGCGGATTTCCATCCCCGTGCCGTCTTGTTTGACATGGACGGCGTGCTCTTCGATTCCATGCCCAACCATGCCCGCTCATGGGCACAGGTCTGCACGGAGTTTGGCCTGGACATGTCGCCAGAGGAGGCTTTTCTGCATGAGGGGCGCACGGGAAACGCCACCATCAACATCCTCACGCAGCGCTATTGGAAACGCAACGCGACGCCCGAAGAAATCGAGCAGATCTACAAGGAGAAATGCCGCCTCTTCAACGCCTGCCCCGAAGCACCGAAGATGGAAGGCGCTGAGGACGTTCTTCGCCTGGTTCAATCGCTCGGTCTGACCATCGTTGTCGTGACGGGCAGCGGACAGAAATCGCTTCTCGAGCGCCTTGAAACGGGCTATCCTGGCTTCTTCCATTCCGAGCTTGTCGTGTCGAGCAAGGACGTACATCACGGGAAACCCCATCCGGAGCCCTATCTGATGGGACTGAAAAAGGCGGGCGTGAACCCCTGGGAGGCCATCGTCGTTGAAAACGCACCGCTGGGTGTACAGGCTGGCGTGGCCGCCAACATCTTTACCATTGCCGTCAACACGGGCCCGCTCAACAACCAAGTCCTGCTCGACGCAGGGGCCGACCTACTCTACCCCTCCATGACGGCTTTGGCCAGCTCGCCACTTTTCAAAATGGGAGAGTGAGAAGAGGGGCTGAAGTACAAATGCAAATGGGCTACATTCTCTGAAAGCAACAAACAGGGCGCTCTGATTTTTTCTATCAGAGCGCCCTGTTTTATTGTTCAAGGAAATTTCAGAAAAGTGCGGGATTCGAAATATGAGCCCCTTTCAGGTAGGGTGTTCAAAAT
>ULKL01025805.1_pt1 | contig 9913 bp, 9 predicted proteins | sample 1951161 | NCBI WGS metagenome assembly ULKL01 (sample SAMEA4835501, study PRJEB28245) | human gut metagenome | biome: gut microbiome; material: fecal sample | place: Denmark | collected 2008
ATTCTTTTTAAAGATATTACCTTAACTAATTCCATTCGCATCCCCCTTGTTCCCTCTCAATTTACATAATGCCAGCCTTACCGTTTTCACGAAAGACTGGCATTTTATTATTTACTCCATTGATATATTTTTTTCGCAGTACTTCCCTGCATATCTTTATCAGATAAATCTATAGCGTAGACAGAATATGTATTCACATATGGTTCAACTTTATTATCAAAAAATTCGATATTATTATTTTTCCAGCCTTTTGCATTATTACGCTGCATTCCTACATAGATATTATTGTTATCAATACCTTTAATTTCTATGCCGGAAAATGTTCCATCGCTTGATCCGTCACCAGCAAAACTGCATGTCCACACTACCTGTTTATCCGCATTTACAGCCTTTATATTCCCTTCATTATGTAAAGCCTCATAGAAGTATATATCCCCATTAATATATCTTAGTGATGATATTTCTAATGCTTCCGGATTGTTATATATTTCCTCTGTTTTTCCATCAACTGATACTTTAATAATCCGCTTATTGTCTGTAACAAAATATAACGAATCATTATCATCCGCTGTTATAGAAGTCACTTTACTTATTATACCTGTCTGGCTGCCAAGTATATCTGTTGCATTATCAGTATTAATGTTAAGCTTTTCCTCAAATTTTCCATTATAGATGTCATATCTGTAGATTCTGTACTGCACCGGAGTATTCTTTGAACCATATCTTGTATCTCCACCGGCTATATAATATACACACTTATCTCCGACGCATACCTTACAGCATGCCATATTAAACAATTCGTAATCTATTGGAAATATAAAGCTGCCTAATTCTTCCACTTTAGAATTACCATTAATTGCAATTCTGTTACAGCTCACCTTAGTATTGTAATCATCCTCAACAAGATTCTGTGCATTCGTTGGCTGTACAGAATAATAATACAGGTAATTCTCATGCATGGCAGCCACCGTTGAAGTATTCGCAGATGCTATTCCCACAATCTTTCCGTCTGACGCAAGACATGCTACCTTACTTTCATTATTAAACTTTTCATCATATTCCATAAGATAATCGCCAGACTCGTCCCTTTTTATCATATAAATATGATTATCCTTATACCATACCATATTACCAAGACAATTTACTGATACACCATTTAAGTCATATGGATCATAATCCATCTTATCTGCTGCAAATGCTTTGCACTTACTATCCTTATGTGAGCATGTCATATCCGGACACATCGGAACTGCTTCATTATCAGTCATATCATAAAAATACAGAATTCCATTTGTCAAAAAAATGAATCCGTTATCAGTAAATGCCGCACTGTTGCTCACAGATTTTTCATATAAATCATGATTATATGTGTAATTAATTGTCTGCTCCTGCGTAACATGATTGTCTGCATCCTTAGCCGTTGTACATCCACATAATATTGTTGATATACTTAGTGCTATCATTGTAAGATTTTTAAGCCTTTTATTCATGCCCATACCTCCTCTTTCAATCAATGTTCTTTTTCTTCTTCAGTAATCACATCCTTAGACACAAAAAAATCAGCTATAACCAATGCAACTGAATGAATCATATACATAATTCCTTTCACTTTATACATTGATTATAGCTGATTTAATTTTTTAAAAAAGTAGTTTGGCATATTCGGTAATATATGGCATATTCTGCACAATTTTATTTATCAAAAAACTATTGACAAACCTTTTCTAATGTGCATCTGCACATCAGATAATTATCTCCCTGCTGTTCATAGTTGATAGTTCCATTATATTTATCAATAATATCTCTGATATTCATAATTCCGAAACCATGCATGTTCTTATCCTTCTTGGTTGTATTCATGTGTGGATTGTTATTTAACACATTACCACTTGTGGTATTACCTATGTCTATATACATGCTGGCATTATCCTCTGCTATCTGGAGCTTAATTGATGGCTTCTCACATTGTCCTGCTGCTTCAATAGCATTATCACACAGATTCTCAAGAAGTATATATAAGTCCATATCATCAACACCTGCAATATTCCACAGTACATAACATGCCATGTCAATTCCAGCCTCACGGCACTGGTTAATCTTTCTGTTCAGCAGATAATTAAGCACAATATTATTACTTACAATCTCTGTAACATTAATGTTATTATAACCTGTACGATATTTATCAAGCACCTCAAGTGCCTTTGAATACTTCTCATCCTGAATAAGCTCACTGATAAGGATCAGGACATTATTAATGTCATGTCTTTGCTTACTGTTCTGCTTCTGCATATCAAGTATCGATTCAATATCTTTCTCCTTCTGCTGATATGCGCTAAGCATAACCTGCTGACGGGTTTTCTGTTCATATACCTTCTGTTCCATAATAAGCAGTAATACACTTATAACATTAATTATTATAATGCCCGCCATGGCAATAAATGTATATATTACATTCATCTCATAGCTCTTATCTGAACGATATACCATAAAACAGCATACTATGACCGATATAGCTGGTATCAAGGACATTATAAGCATGTATTGATTATCTTTTTCCTTTAAAAACACCTTTAATTTTATAATGAATCCCAAAAACAGCATAAGTAATATCTGTACAAATATAACACTTACATATCTTGAACCCGTTCCATATCTATGTGCATTAAGAAAATCTTTCTTAACAACAAGTGATACCAATCCACCACCTAGTAACGAACTTCCAGCCAGACAGCATATCATCATGACGTTGTAGAATATCTTCTCAATAACACTTCCGCCCAATACTACAAAACTGAATATCAGTGAATATACCATATATACATATATTGCCACACTCTCAAAGTATACAATATGGTTAGATACAGTAAGATATATGAATGTAATCAATATCCCGGCAGCACTGACACATTTCTTATTATACTTATCCTTACAACCAAGACTAATAATAAGGAACACGGTCACAACTACACTCTGAAACAGATTTATGAAACTTTCGAATATTATATCTGTCATATGAACATTCTCCTTATCTCATCGACTCTGCTTCTGCTTATGTGATAGACTGTGCCATCCTTCATAATAAGATTATCCTTTTTTCTTTAACATAATCCTTATTGACCATCTCGCCCTGTGATATCTTAATGAAACCGAACTGCTTTAGCTGCTCTTCATATGTACTTAGGTTGGCTCTTATTTTTCTCTCGCCATTAACACCTTTGAATATAAGGTCATGTTTTATAACATTCACAGACACAATATCTGAAAGTCTTATTATATCGCCTTTCTCAATTACAAGTATTTTCTTTTTTCCTCTGAGAAAATCCATAATATTATACATTGTCTGTACAATATCGTTTTCAATATTATTCTTTCTTATAAAATCAATAGGAGTAAGACCGAATACCTGATACACATAATTGCTATGTGATGTGCAGAATACTATTCCTGCATTTTTATTTAATCTGCGTATCTCCTTTGCAATATCTAATCCGCTTGACTTTCCACACTCAATATCAAGTATGAATATATCTGTGTCTTCTATCGCTTCATCAAGCATTTCTTGCGGAGACTGATATATCACAACTTCTGCTATATCAGTCTCTGGCATGTGCTTTGCATATTCAGTCTTTATATATTTACCTATTAATCTGCCATGCTCCGGCTCATCATCGCATATAGTAAATCTCGTCAAATGCCTTCCCCCTGTGTGTATTATCTAAGCATTTCTTCCCAGTTCAAATGCCTTCCTGTTAAGCTCAAGGAATTTAGCAGGAACATTTTTCTCTATGGCATCCTGCCACTGTTCGTCTGTTATGTCAGGGAAGTATGTTGAGAATCTTCCCATAAGTGCTATATTAACAGCCTTAGAAGAACCTGCCTCCTCAGCGAGTGCAAGGAAATCCTTCGCATCAACCTTGGCGCCTGCTGCTGTAAGCTTCTCAATAAGTCCTTCCGGATACTCTGCTGCCCCTGTAATTACAGGCATTGGCTCCATCTTCTGCGTATTGGTGATGATAACTCCGTCTTTCTTTAAGAATTCAACCCATCTTGCAGCCTCTAACTGCTCAAATGAAATGATAACATCAGCCTCACCTTTATCGATTACCGGTGAATATACCTTCTCGCCGTATCTTACATAAGTTACAACCGAACCGCCTCTCTGGCTCATTCCGTGTACCTCGGAAACCTTAACATCATATCCCTGCTTTAATAATACATATCCTAACATCTTGCTGGCAAGAAGTGTTCCCTGTCCGCCAACACCAACTATCATAATATTCTTTGTCATATTGAATCTCCCTTCAGTTACCTGTCTAAACTACATTCCTATTGCATCGAATCTGCACATCTGCTTGCACACTTCACATCCGATACATAATGTTGGGTCAATATGTGCTTTCTTATCCTTGAATGATATAGCAGGACAGCCAATCTGCATACATGCCTTACAGCCTTTACATTTGTCCTGATTAATTGCTATTGCAGGCTTGTGGACAGTTCCCTTAATCATTACACATGGTCTTCTGCTTATAATTATAGACGGTTCTTTAGCTGCAAGCTCCTCTGTTACTGCTGTCTCAACGGCTGCGAGGTCGTATGGGTCAACAACTCTTACTCTGTTAAAGCCTAAAGCCCTGCATAATGCTTCAAGATCAACCTTACCTGCCGGCTCTCCTCTTAAGTTCTTACCAGTTGTAGGATTCTGCTGATGTCCTGTCATACCTGTGATTGAGTTATCAAGAATAATTACTGTTGAATTACTCATGTTGTAAGATATATCTGTAATTCCAGTCATTCCTGAATGCATAAATGTTGAATCTCCGATAACACCTACGCTGTTACTCTCACCAGCTTCTCCCATAGCCTTGTTGAAGCCGTGAAGTCCTGAGCATGACGCACCCATGCAGACATTAAGGTCCATTGCATTAAGTGGTGCAACTGCGCCCAATGTATAACAGCCGATATCTCCGTATACCATAATCTTCTTCTTGTGAAGAATGTAGAATATTCCTCTGTGTGGACAGCCGGCACACATAACTGGTGGTCTGCCCGGAATCTGTGCATCAATTGTTGTGTATTCAGGTTCTTCCATTCCCATACATTTCTTAATAAGATTCTGTGAGAATTCTCCGCATATTGGAAATGTATCTTTACCATGAACCTGTATTCCTAACTGCTTGCAGTGGTTCTCAATAATTGGGTCAAGCTCCTCTATTACATAGATTTCGTCCTTGCCCTCTGCGAAATCCTTGATAAGCTTCTCTGGAAGCGGATATACCATACCAAGCTTAAGTACGCTTACCTTATCTCCAAATACTTCCTTAGTATACTGGTATGATGTTGAAGATGTGATTACACCTATTTTCTTGCCATTGACAAGGCTTCCCTCTGCACACTCTTCAACTCTGTTAATTCCACTTGTCTCTGCGTACTGTATAAGGTCAAGTGTTCTCTGCTCAACTCTTACATGTGCATCTCTTGAATTCTTAGTCATCATGACCTTAGTTGGGTCTTTTACATAAGGAACCTGTGCAGGCTCTACTCTTTCCTCAGGACATACAACACTCTGTGAATGTGCAACTCTTGTACACATTTTGATAAATACTGGTGTATTGTATTTCTCTGATATCTCATATGCTTCCTTAACGAAAAGTCTTGATTCTTCTGAATCTGCAGGCTCAAGCATAGGTACTTTGGCTGCAAATGCATAATGTCTTGAATCCTGTTCGTTCTGTGATGAATGCATTCCCGGGTCATCTGCTACACAGATTACAAGTCCTGCGTTAAGTCCCTGATATGATATTGTAAATAATGGGTCTGCTGCCACATTTAAACCAACATGCTTCATTGCACATGCTGCTCTTACTCCGCCGAGTGTTGCTCCGTGTGCTGCCTCTAATGCAACCTTTTCATTAGGCGCCCACTCGCAGTATATTTCATCATATTTTGCTGCTTCTTCTGTTATCTCTGTACTTGGTGTTCCCGGATAACTTGATATTACCTTACAGCCTGCTTCATACATTCCTCTTGCAACTGCCTTATTGCCCAGCATTAATTCTCTCATAACAATCTCCATTCTATGTATTCTTATCAGCCTTTATTTTCCTGTTCTACAAGTCTGTCTGCGCCGTACATCTTACGAAGCTTCGGCTTCTCAATCTTTCCTGTAGCATTACGCGGAATATCTGCAAATATAATCTCTTTCGGACGCTTGTATCTTGGAAGCTCCATGCAGAAGTCTTCTATCTCTTCCTTTGTACATGTAACTCCGTCCTTAACTTCTATGATAGCCGCTGTCTTTTCGCCCAGTCTATGATCTGGAAGTCCGATAACAGCTACATCTTTAACCTTGTTAAATCTTCTGATGAAGTCCTCTATCTGAACCGGATAAATGTTTTCTCCACCGCTTACGATAACGTCTTTCTTTCTGTCTACAAGGAAGTAGAAACCGTCCTCGTCCTGCATAGCCATATCACCTGTATATAACCAGCCGTCCTTAAGAACCTCCTTAGTAGCTTCCTCGTTGCGGTAATAACATGTCATGACACCAGGTCCTTTAACACAGAGTTCTCCGACATCTCCCTGCTTAACCTCATTGCCGTCTTCATCAACTATCTTACATTCCCATCTGTAGCCTGGAATTCCGATAGCACCAACTTTATTGATATTCTCAACACCAAGATGTACACAGCCAGGACCTGTTGATTCTGAAAGTCCGTAGTTGGTATCGTACTGGTGCTTAGGGAAATATTCCTTCCATCTCTTGATAAGTGAAGGTGGAACCGGCTGCGCACCTATATGCATAAGTCTCCACTGGTCAAGTCTGTAATCTGATAACTTGATGTCTCCTCTGTCAAGTGCATCTAATATATCCTGAGCCCAAGGCACTAACAGCCACACGATTGTACATTCTTCATCTGATACAGCCTTAAGAATTGTCTCAGGCTTAGTTCCCTTAAGAAGTACTGCTTTGCTTCCTGCCACAAGGCTTCCCATCCAGTGGAACTTGGCTCCTGTATGGTAAAGTGGAGGAATACATAAAAATGTGTCATATCTTCCCGTTCCATGGTGCTTCTGCTCCATCTCGGCAGCCTGTGTAAGGCTTCTGTGCTTATGAAGAATAGCCTTAGGAAATCCTGTTGTTCCTGATGAGAAATATATTGCACCATAATCATCTTCTGTTATAGTTACATCAGGTGCTTTGCTTGAACAGTCAGCAACCAGTTCACGGTAGCTTTCTGCAAAGCTTGGACAGTTATCTCCAACATAGATAAGAAGTCTGCCCTTTGATAATCTCTCAGCATTTACCTCAATTCGTCCTATAAACTGTGGTCCAAATACAATAACATCTACTTCTGCAAGCTCTGCGCAGTAATAGATTTCGTCTGAATCATATCTGAAGTTGAAAGGCACTGCTATCGCACCTGTCTTTAACACACCGAAATATATAGGAAGCCATTCAAGGCAGTTATACATAATAATAGCTACCTTATCGCCCTTCTTGATTCCTCTGCCAATAAGCATGTTGGCGAATCTGTTTGCTTTCTCGTTAAATACACTCCATGTAATCTCTCTGCGGTATGGTGAGTAAGTTGTAGGCTCAATAAGCCCGAACTCCTTCCATGTCGTTCTTCTCGTATCCTTTTCATCAGGATTGAGTTCTACCAATGCAACCTCGTCTGGATATTCTCTTGCATTGCGCTCTAAGTACTCTGTAACTGGCATCTTAATTCCTTCCCTGCTGCCCCCGACAGCATGCAATTTCATTAAATTATATCATACTATATTTTGCCAAAAAAATCCATAAAACAGCCCGCCTTTCAGCCACGCTTTCGTCAAACTTCCCCTTTAATTCCAACCTAAAAAATGCTATGATTAAGTTAGTTAATTTGCGCATGTGTATCCGGCTGTCCGGCACCTGTCTGTGGTGCAGGAATGAATTGTGACGAGCTGTGCAGGAGTTAAGCCTCTGTCTGCAAAAGCTAATCGCACAAAAGCTCGTCCAAGCGAAGCGCGTTTGCTTTTGTGCGATGTAATAAACTCTGCAGACAGTGGCTTTTTACTCCTGCTAAGCGAGGAAAACCTGAGTTCCAGCGCCACAGACAGGTGCCGGACAGCCTGATACACACACGCAGCTTACTACTACATAACATTTTTTAAAGGGGGATATATTATGGCGTTACATGTTATGGACGAGGCCAACCGCTGCTTACAGTGCAAAGTGCCTCAGTGTCAGAAGGGATGTCCTATCAACACTAACATTCCTGTGGCAATCCGTTTACTTAAAGAGAACAAGCTTAACGAAGCTGGCAAAATGCTTTTCGAGAACAACCCGCTTACTACCGTGTGCAGTCTTATCTGCAATCATGAGAACCAGTGTGAGGGGCACTGTGTACTTGGAAGAAAGGGCGCTCCTGTACATTTTTCTACTATTGAGAATTATATCTCAAGTACATATGCCAACCAGATGACTGAAGGTCCTAAGCCTTCTAACGGCATGAGAGTCGCAATCATCGGTTCGGGCCCTGCCGGTATCACTATTGCAATTATTCTTGCAAGATACGGATATCAGGTTACCATATTTGAAGGAAAGGACAAGATTGGCGGCGTATTAAGATACGGTATTCCGGAATTCAGACTTCCTAAGACTGTTCTTGATGATATTGAATACAGACATCTTGCCTTAAAGGGAATCAAAATTCGTCCTAACACCACTATCGGTGGTGCAATCGGAATTGATGATCTGTTCCGTGACGGCTACAAATCTATATTCATTGGTACTGGCGTATGGAAGCCTAACTCTCTTCATATTAAAGGAGAGACTTTCGGTAATGTCCACTTTGGTATCAATTACCTCAATAACCCTGACAGCTACCACCTCGGTGAAACTGTTATTGTTATCGGTGCCGGTAATGCCGCTATGGACGTTGCAAGAACTGCTAAGAGAAAAGGCTCCCGCAATGTCATCTGTTTCTCTATCACTAAGGAAGTTGCTGCAAGTAAATATGAATTCAGCTATGCACAGCTTGAAGGAATCACATTTGAATATAATAAACGTCCTGTTGAGATTAAGGATGATGGTGTTATATTCAGAGATATTATTGAGAACGAGGACGGAACTTTCACTGACATAGAAGGAACTGACACTCTGCATCACTCTGACAGCGTCATAATCTCTATCAGTCAGGGACCTCAGAACCGTATTGTCAACACAACAACAGGTCTTAAGGCTACTGCAAGGGGACTTCTTGACGCAGACGAAACTGGTCACACAAGCCGTCCGGGTATATTTGCATCAGGTGATGTTGTCAACGGTGCAAGAACCGTAGTAGAAGCTGTCGCACACAGCAAGATTGTGGCAGAATCAATGCATCAGTATATGCAGTCTCTGCCAAAGGATAGTGAATAATAACATTTATATTTCAATTTACTAATTCTGTCTTACACCTATCAATTAGTGTAAAAAAGGGTTAAAGCAAAATGCTTTAACCCTTTTTTATCAAACGATGTTTTAACATATTTATACTCTACATATCTGCAAGCAATTCCTTTGCCCTGTCCATAGAATCCATATGAACATATATATCGCACTTAGAATTCTTGCTGTTATTAAGGAACTTGAACACGCCTGTGTGGAAATTCCACTTCTCAAAATATGATATATTGTTTCTTCTAAGCACTCTCTCTATCTTTCTGCTTTCTTCTAATGTTACATCAGAACGCAATAAACGTTCATTAGTTCCGACTTCTGACATACTGCTGCACCTCTTTACTAACGTCTGTTATATTAGTATGTTATCACATTTTAAATGTAAAATCTACTTTAGAAAATTAAAAAATCGGTCTGAACACTTGTCCAGACCGAATAAACATTTAAAGAATATCAATTAAGCGATTGTGTAAATCCATCCCT
>ULKL01036296.1_pt1 | contig 9827 bp, 6 predicted proteins | sample 1951161 | NCBI WGS metagenome assembly ULKL01 (sample SAMEA4835501, study PRJEB28245) | human gut metagenome | biome: gut microbiome; material: fecal sample | place: Denmark | collected 2008
GTCCACGGACGCAGGCTACCTGCAGTCCGACTATGTCTCGGGCAAGGCAAACTTCGCCTACAATGCCAACCCAGCAACCAAGCATGAGGTCACCCTCAACCACCGCCTCTCTCGCATCAAGGTCATCCTGAAGGCGGGCAACGGCGTGACGGATGCCGACCTGCAGGGTGCCGTCATCTCCCTGCTGAACGTGAAGAACAAGTTCACGTTCAATCCGCTGACGACGACTGCCGCCGATGCCGCCACGATGGCTTCCGATGCCGCTACCGCCACCATCAAGACGGGAACGACCCTTGCCGCGGGCACCTCCGCTGATGGCACCCTCTGCACCTACGCCATCATCCCGCCGCAGACCATCGCCTCGGGTACGGAGTTCATCCAGATCGTCCTCTCCAGCGCCAACAAGACGGCGACATACAAGATGAAGCTTGCCGCCGATGCCACCTTCGCCGCTGGCAACGAGTATACTTACACCATCACGGTGGACGCCACCGCCATCAGCTTCACCACCAGCATCGCTGCGTGGGGCTCGACGACGGCACAGAACGGCACCGCCGTATTACAGTAACGCATGATGAAAGAAGGTATGAACAGATATGTAAGGACACTTATGATAAAGTGGGGACGAAGGGGTCACGACGCTCTCCTCGCCGCTCTCTTCCTCGCGCTCTCCCCTACCCTATCGGGGTGCAGCAGCGACGATGAGGCGGATAGTGGGGTAAACGGCATGCATCCTGTTGTTCTTACCACAGAGATGGCAGGGATGACAAGAGCCACCATTGCCGACAATACCTTCGTGGCTGGTAATCTTGTAAACCTCAGACAGGGCACAACGAGTAAGACCTACAAGATGTCGAATGCCACAACCATGGTGGTTAACTCCGGCGAACCGTTTTACTGGAAATGGAACGAGGATAGCTATACCTTCGATGCCTGGAGCTATGGCAACAATACTACTCCTGCGCTCACAATGGATCTTTCCGATCAGAGCAGCGGCAGCAATAACGAGTTCCTCTATGCACCAAAGAAAACGATAGGTTGGAAAACGACAAGTAAGAGCCTCATCTTTTACCACCAACTGGCTCATATTGTCCTGAACATCACTTACGACCGCACGCCGACGACAACCAACGTTGTCATTGGGTCGGCATCAATGTCCAACAAGGGCACTTTCACCATTCCTTCGTCTGGAAACTATGGTACATGGACCACAACATCATCGGGAACTATCAAGCCAAAGGTAGAAACAGCAAAGACAAAATACTCTGCTGTCATCTTCCCAACGGCCAGCTATACTGGTGTTCTGTTCACAATCACTACCAGTGGTACCGACTTCGGCGGGACATTTCCCTACAGTGTGAGCGCTGCTAAGTTTGAAGTGGGCAAAGAATACACATATAATATAAAGGTGGAGAACGACCTGATCACTGTCACGAAAGCCAACGTTACCGTCAACCCTTGGCAATCGGAATAATATTTTGAACCATGTACAAACTGAAGTATATTTTCATTCTCGTCATCACATTTGCTTTCTTCTCCTGCTCTACTGATCAGGTAGAGATAGCACTTGGCATCGCCGACCCGATAGAAGTTTCTGTTTCTGAAGCCTCTGTCCAAGACCCTGTGACCCGAGCCACCCTCGCAGGGCCGGTTTCCTATTTTGAGTCGGGTGATGCCATTGGCATCTTTGTGGTCGACAAGAGCGGTAATGTCGTGAAGAGCAATGTGAAGTATACTTATAATGGTACGTCATGGAATCCTGAGAGTGGTGCTGCCATCACTTATTCCCGTGACCATAAATACTATGCCTACTATCCTTATACTGCTTCAGTCGCTGGTGCACCGATCTCGAACGCCGCCTACAAAGACTATCCGTCTGCTGATGTGGTGCTCAAGAACTTAGCATCCAGTTGGACAGTCCAAAGCGACCAGAGCACGAAGGCCAACTATAAGAAGAGCGACTTGATGACAGCTGCATATAAAGGTGCAGGCGTGGACAACAATGCGGTTGTCTTCCAGATGACCCATAAGATGGGACTTGCTACGTTTGCATTAAAGTCTAAAACAATTAGTGGCCAAAAGTACCATCTAGACAGCGACCCTACATATACATGGACTTATAGCACAGTGACATTTACTAGTTCTGATAATTTCACTGCAAGCGTACCGTATCTTTATAATTCTAAATACTATAGAATTGTAAGACCTAGCACAAATACTACGATTTCCGCAGCAAAGAGCACAACCGTTGATGACACTTACGATTGGTCTTTTACAGTAAATGTTAGTAGTTCGAAATATAAGGACTATACGCTTCCCGATCCATCGTTTGATGCGCAAACATCTTTAACTTATACTTTGCAAGATGGCGACATCCTATATTCTGATGGGGCAGTTTCGCGTTCAGAGGCAGATGGAGTATTCTCTGATAAGAATGCTATTGGCATAGTGTTTACTACTAAAACCTCTGCTGCAGATCAAGCACGAGGCTGGACACACGGTTATGCTATTGCTTTGAATAATGCAGGAATGACCACTTGGGGACCAGATGGAGAAGCACCTGTAGCTGGAAAAAATAATCACGAGGGGTTCAATGATTTAGATGGCTATGATGAAACCGTGAAATTAGTAAATAAAGGTAATTATCCAGCTGCAAATATGGCATGGAATTTTGTAGCAAAAACTAAATCAGGAGGTAATGTGTCAAGCATGAGTCCTAAGCTATCTCATTGGTATTTACCGAGCGCTGGTCAAATGTATGTTTTTTTAACCGATTTTGGAGGATTACCTAAAACACCAAACGGCTATTATGATGAAGAATATACATCAAGATGGGCCGATGGGTCAGCTACGACTCTACAAGATGCATTAAATTCAAGGATGAAAAAAATGGCTGAGGCTGCTGGATATGACATTGATTATTTAGTCAAATCACCAGGTAATGGTGAAGCTTTTTTCTGGTGCTCTACGCCATCTTCATGTTATTCGACAACAGGTGTAACTGATAAATCAGGTACTGTCCACAAGGGGTATGTCTGTTCATTTAAGACACAGTTTTGGGTTGACGATGCTATTTGGTTTGACAATTGTGCTAATTCATGGGATGATTTAAGAAACTATGATTGTCAAGTTAGACCTTTTATCGCATTTTGAGTAAGAAAACAGATTCCTAGACTATTAAAGCCATGGAATCTGTTTGCTTATTTCTCTAAAAATCGAATATTAATAGATTCCCCTCATTTTAGAACACCCAACCGTACTCTCTTGCAGGGCGAACACTCATAGCATGGCACTTCCTTTCGCCATAGATAGGTGCGACTAGTTGTGACTCTAGTCTCATTATCAATCCAGCATTAGATGTTCCGTCACCATCAGGATAACCGTTCTGCCCAGTCACTGCTTCCCAATAATATCCTTGTCCAATATAAGTTTTAACTAATTTGCCTGAATTTGATATTCGGCAAGATAAAGCAGGAAAGAATATTAATTCTCCAGTACCGTTGTTGCAATAGAAGAAATATCCAGAATTGTATTTGCTTTGTACATTGATGTTTGATGTGTTATCTGTATATGTTCCTGTTTTTGTGAAACCTGAGAATACATTAAGTGGTGGAATGGAGAATCCGACAGGACATGGATCGTAAACAGTTTTAACTACTTGATCGGTTGGATCTTTAACCTTTGACGTATTTGCAGACCACAAATTGTAATAATCCGTGTTACACCAATTCCAACGATTATCATATAGACTGCCTAAGAATTTACCAGGATTTTGTATTGACTCACCTATAGTATAAGTCTTAAGATCAGTATCTTCTCCCAATGTACCCCATCCAATGTTTTTGCCAGTATAACTATTGTAGGTTGCTTTGTCACCACCTAAAGTGCCATCAGATGGTACCATTGGATCTTTTCTTCCCCATTGATAGTACGCAGCATATCCTCCTGTATTAACATCTGTGTTTACATCTCCAGAAAGTTGTGAAATTGTTATTATTGAAGATATGGCATTACTGCCACTCTGAGTAAAAGTCACTTGCACATTTCTTGGAGCATAATAACTTATACTTGTGGTTGATACAGAAGTCCAACCCAGAGTAACAGGCATAACATCATATTTTATGCCACTATGGTTAGTTACAGTTTTTGTAGCGTAGACATTTTGATCGGTTATCCAGATATGCCAACTCCAAAGTATGTTTTTATTAGCATCCATCACACATATTAAGGAATTACCTTGAATAATAGTATTTTTATCGACAGTAAATTTTATATAAGTATTATTATCCGTAAGAGCAACATCCTTTACAATATTATTATTGTCATTCCATACTATAGCTGCAATTGCAGGAGAATACTTCGAATAAATGTATGGAGAAGTAATATCTGTATTATTGTGATCTTTGAATACCTTTAATACATTAGATCCTGATGCACTTGATTTAAATGCATTGGTATTAACAGCTCCATTTTTTATGGCATTACCATACACAAGAGGTAGCTTATAATATCCAGGAGCATCCACGATATAGCAATTAGCGGTATTTTGGGTAGATGCATAACCATTATGATCATGTTTTGACAAATCGTACGGATTACTTGATGTTCCTTTAGCAGTTCTTTGTTTAAGAATGTTTGTATGGCTCATTGATGTGCTACTCTGTGCAGAACAAATTGCATTGTAACTGGTAGCGGAAGCAGAACCATTATCACTCTCTTTAGAAAGCTTTATCCAACTACGTTGTGTAGATGATAATGTGTTTCCATTAACATCTTTAAAAACCGTTGTCCAAGGAACTGCAGTTTGTCCGCCATCACCAGTCCATTTGTAGCTCTGAACGGTAAAGGCATGCGTGCCCCCATTGTAACTAAAGGATGTTGGAGAAGTTACTATTAGCACGTTATTTACCGATGTAGTCGAAACTGTATAGGTCACCGTCGTTCCTTTTGCCCACACTGCCTTACCGTCTGAGCTCAGTTTGGCAGTAAGGGTACGCGTTGAAGCTTCTCCATCAAATAAGAACTCAATGGAGACCGTTGCACTGGTTGGCAGCGTCTGAGGAATCATCAGTAGTGTGTTGTCACCACTGGTGATGAAGACATTCGAAGCCAATGAACGGTTGGCAGTGGTATAATTGGGTGAAACAGAATAGGAGGCATTGGCAGAGCCTGTTGTTGTCCATGCCTTTTTCTTGTAGCTATATGTGCCAGCACCATAGACGCCACTGATGGTAATCTTCTTGATGGTGCCCTTCTTCAGATTGCCCACAGCAAAGTTGACGGCGGTGAGCGCATGGTCGAAAGCCAGAGGCTGTGCGGCATGGGTACCCGAGCACGTCACCTCTTGGTCTGCAACCATCACATCCTTCTGAGCCGTCACGGTGGTAGGCACGGTATAGCTCAATGTGGGGAAGCCCGTGGCAGTTGATGCAGAGCTCATCTTCAGATAGGTGGCATCAGCGTATGGCGCATAGGCGAAGAAGCGCAGTTTGCCCGATGCTGGCCAGAAATTCGAATTGGCATCATTGCGATAGATGCCACTGCTGTTCGTCATCTGCACATTATACATGTGGTTGGGCGTCAGCGTCTCTACCCATGTGCTGGCATAGCGATAGGCCGACACACCGAAGTCGCTATAAAACGTTGCAGTAGTCTTGGGCGTCGTGCGAGTACCACCTTCAACGTTGGCGGCTTCAATGTCTACCGTACCTCTGCGCTGGTCCATCTCCATGTAGCGGACCGTAGAGGCACGCAAAGGAATCTCTTGCTCACCATCCTTCAGCGAGAGCAGGTAGGGGCGTTCACCAGTCTGCACGGCAATGGCTGCACGGGTCTCAGGAGTGACATTCGTTAGCTCGCTCGACTCGTTGGTCTGCACGGTGAAGGAGATATCCTTGTTGTCTGCAGGAGTGTTGTTCTCTTCAAACAACTTATCACTGCACGACATCATTGATGCTGTGGCAGTGAGGAAGAGAAGTGCGGAGAAGGTATGACGGATATGAATCATAGACATAGAATTAGAGATTGATGGTACCAGAAGCCGAAGCCCAGTTGTTGACGGTAATGCCCGTGAAGCGGATCTTCACGTCATCGACGGTCACGTTATAGGTATAGGAACTACCTGCATTGAACGTCGTTGCGGATGGCAACGCATAGAGAAAGGTTGAACTCTTGTTGTCACTCAACGTAATGGCGAAGAGCACTTGCCCAGCGGCATAGCTGCCAGGGATGAGGACAGCGGAGTAAACCTCTGCGCCAGCCGTTGCAGTTGTCGTCTTCGGTGTGATGACGCCCATGTCCGTTGTGCTCTTCGTCCATGAGCCATAGTTGCCCGAGGTGGGTGCTACATAGGTACCCGACAACGGCAGCTTGCTTAACGATGAGCCATAAGTGATGCTTGCCACCTTACTCCATGGAGTTGATGTCGCGTTGTAAGCTTCCTTATAGGTAACCTTGACGATGACTTGAGCCAGCTGATGATAAAAGGTGATTGCCGTCTTGCTCGTAGGTGTGCTACCATAAGAAATGGTCTGGTGAGCATAGAGCAATTCCGTATTCGTTCCGTTTTGGTCCGTTGCAATAGTGAAAGAAGAGGGAACCGTTGTTCCCGGGTCCGATGTGTTGCCGAAGCTCCAAGCTTTCATGGCATAGTCGTGACTAGCGGGGACAGGATACCAATAGTAGACATTTGCGGCGCCCGCCGTCGTCTGAGACAAGGAAGACTTGTCCGAGCCGACGGTATACTGTAAGGACGCCTTGTCGTCAAGCTGGATGCGGACATGCTCGCCGCCAGCCCATGCTGTCCCTGTGCCGTCCATCGTGACGCGGGAGGTAGCTTCGTCGTCCTCTCCTCCCCCGATGTTCGCGGAGAAGTGAATGGGGATGCGGGCAGCAGGGGCATCATCCGCCTCATCGTCGCTGCTACACCCCGATAGGGTAGGGGAGAGGGCAAGGAGGAGTGCGGCGAGGAGAGCGTCGTGACCCCTTCGTCCCCACTTTATCATAAGTGTCCTTACGTGAATAAGAGATTGCGAGATAAGCTTAGAGACCCTTGCCCTAATGATTTTCTAGTTCCATCTCGAAATCTCCTGTGTCGCCGAAAAAAGTCATTTGTTTTCTTTCCATCTTCGAAAATAACCTGTATATTTGCACCTGTAAGGCTTGAACCTTCTACAACCTAAGTTCAGCAGATGAGTTCCTATCGTAACGAGTAAAATAAAAATTGCAATATCATGGTGAAAGGAAAAAAGAATAACAAGACACACCATTTTATTCAGTGTGCATTAAATCTATTATTACTCATCAGTGTCCCAGCAACAGGACTTAGTATGAATACATATTCGGCTGAACTGTCGGGATCTCTGAACACATGTGCGTATTCCTCAGCAAACGAAACGAACACCTCGGATGAGGACAGCACGAGCTCTTATGACATCCCCTATACGGCTGATTTCCAAACCAAGTCCATATTTGAACAGTTCTCTGTTATTGACTCCAATCACGACAATTATTCATGGCAATATGATGAAGGCTTCCATGCAGCTGTCTACCCGTATTCTGAAAATGCTGGAGACGACTGGCTGGTATCTCCGGCCATTAGGCTCAAAGCAGGTCATCTTTATACCTTTAACCCACATTGCAGATATATCTCATGTAACTGATTGATTCTCAGTATTGGCATTTTTTGAGGGTGGCTTTGGGTGTACCACGGATTTTATTTTTCCAAGGGGATGAGGATTGATTCCGAGCATGCGATAGATGTTGGATAGCTTTTCTTCCGCCTCAGTGCATTGCCTCACCCGTATGGTCTCACCGTTTTCTGCTTTCAGTTCTGCAGTGACAAGCACCTGCGTGCTCGCTATGCGTATGATTTCGTCCCATCTGACATTGTCGTACTTCTTCACTTTTAACCTGTACTTGGTCACGGAGACCAGCCAGTAAGCCAGTACGGCAAGATTCAGGTGCGCTTTGATGCCTTCGTCAGATTTGTGGTAGACAGGCCTGATGTCGAGGTCGCTCTTGAGGGTATGGAAGGTCTCTTCCACAGTTCTTATCACATTATAAAATCTCCAGACATTAATCTCTTCTTTCTCATCAAGGCTGGTGATCAGGACATATTTTCCATGGAACTTCTTAGCGGTGTCAACCTGCTCGCCGTTTTTCTTCCACGAGATGGATACCACCTTCTCATCCTTGCCTTCTCCCTCGTAGGTGAGGTCGATGGCGAAGCTTTTTCGGATGGCGCCGTATTTCTCGTCCAGTTTGCCGATACGCTTGTTGACGGCGTCTCTTTTCTTTGTTCCGCCCTTCTTGAGTATACCTGCCCTGACAGCCTCAAGTCCCTCTTCGTAGCATTGGCATGCCCTGTCGTACATGGAACGCTCCTTTGTGGTCTTGGCATCACTGTCCACAAGCAATGCCTTGCGATCCATGCCGTCGATTGTGACCGAACCCATTTGAAGCCGTATTTCCTGCTTCTTACAGTCTTGATGATACACGACCTTGTTACTGGCAGCAGAGGATTTCGCATCACCGGAAGGCAACACTGTGATGTAGTCAAAATGATGGTCTGTCAGCCATTTGATGTTGTCCTTGGTGTAGAACCCGGCATCCATGACCACTATCTTTTTGGCATCGGGAGAAGTTTCTTTGGATATGGATCCGATGACTTCCTCGAGTGTAGTTCTGTCCTGGCGGTTACCCTCGTAGATAGCTGTTCTTACAAGCAGCCCCTCTGTATTCACCACCGCGGCGAGAACAACTATCTTACAGTCGTTGCGTTTTTCTTTACTGCGGCCGAACCGGCACAGGTCAGAGTTTTCCATTCTGCCCTCAAAGTAGGCATTGGTGATGTCGAAAAGAAGTATCTTCTCCTCCAGCTGGAACATGTTGCACACGCGTTGGTGGAGCCAGTCCTCAAGTTCCCGGTGAACATCCCAAAGACGGAGGGCACTCCTATAGAGCGCATCCTTGGTAATCTTCACCTTGCTAAACTTGAAGAGCTCCGCCAATGCAGTATTCTCCTTGAGATACCTTACTGTCTTGAGCTCCGAGTATGGATAAATGGAACGGGCGATGATCTGCATCATGGCAAGTGTCACCTGATCGCGGCTCCAACCCTTGGCGTATAGGAACTTGCTTATTTGTAGCATCTTCAGCGTGGAGTGACACATAGCCTCCGGCCCTATCGTCCGTGCCTCGCGTTGGGTCAGACTGTCTATATGGACTGTTATCAAGTCCTTCCTCTTTTCCCTCTCGCGACGGAGTGCCTCCTCGCGCAGCACGGGGTCGTTCTCCCGGGCATAGTCGCTTTCACGGTACTTGAGGTAGAAGTCAAGGGCAGCCTGGCGGAGCTTGGGATTGTCCGTAATTACATGCTGGCCATTCTCTATCATTTCCGTAAGCATATCGGCAAGCTCCTCACGCTCACCTTTAGAATAGCCGTCAAGCTCACCCAGGCAAAGCACATTGCGCTTGCGTATCTTACCGCTTGAATCGCGGAAAGACTTCGTCAGACGGTAATAGCTGTACGCCAAAATGGTACCGTCATCCTGCTGCCGATATTTCTTTGCCTTGGTGATGAACATGTTGCAAAGATAATACCAAATCCCGAGAATCCCAACTCCTTGGGTGTACCACATTGAGAGGTTGAAACAAAACAGCACCGGATATTAGAGATTTTTATAGTTTTGAGGGCATTGGGGGGATCAAAACACCCTTTTTAACGAGATAGATAACCATTTTTAACTAATCAATGCCATCATCCGCTGCAATGTGGGTTATACCACAAACGATACTAAATTTTTGTGATATGACAAAGCCCCGGC
>ULKL01012601.1_pt1 | contig 9770 bp, 6 predicted proteins | sample 1951161 | NCBI WGS metagenome assembly ULKL01 (sample SAMEA4835501, study PRJEB28245) | human gut metagenome | biome: gut microbiome; material: fecal sample | place: Denmark | collected 2008
GAATGAGGAGTTCCGTGATGACGCCACCCGTCGTGATGTTGCCCTTGATCCAGAGCATGATGGTCGTGACGTCGCCGATGGGCGAGAATGCGCCGCCTGCGTTGGCCGAGAGAATGATGCAGGAGGCGTAGATGAGTCGGTCTTTATGGTCTTTCACCAGTTTGCGCAACACCATGATCATCACGATGCTTGTTGTGAGGTTGTCGAGCACGGCTGAGAGCACAAACGTCATAAACGTCACGCGCCATAGCAACGTGTGCTTGTGTTTGGTTTGCAAACGGTCGCGAACAAAGTTGAAACCGCCGTTGGCATCCACGATTTCCACGATGGTCATGGCGCCCATGAGGAAGAACAGGATTTCGCAGGTGTCGCCAAGGTGTGAGAGCAGGATGTGCTCGTTGACCCACTGGGACACGTCGGCAGCGGGAATGTTCATGCTGTGGAAACTTTGGATGAAGGAGTCGGCATCAAGCATGTAGAGCACCCAGCATCCAACACACATCAGCAGGGCGGGGGCCGCCTTGTTGATCTTCAAAACGCTCTCAAGGGCTATGCAGAGATAGCCGATGACAAACAGAGCAACGATAAATGTAATCATGTAGTGTTTAGTATTTTGGTTTTGGTGATTATTTCTCTCGAGGAATCGCCAAGGGGCTGTCGGCACGTAATTTTTCAGTGACAAACCTCCAGCGGGGTGTTTTCCGCCTATTCTGTGGTGCAAAGAACGGCAAAAAAATCGAGGAAGCCAAAGATTTTCAGTGTCAATCTCGTTACAGGATGATAAAAGCCGTGTCGGGAGCCGTTGTATTCGAAAAAAATGATGTAATTTTGTCTGTGCAGAAGCGCTCTTGTAGTTCAATGGATAGAACAATGCTCTCCTAAAGCGTAGATCTGGGTTCGATTCCCAGCAGGAGTACCAGATTGAACAGCGGCGTACGTTCCACGCTCAAAAGAAATGGCGCCGCATCTGATTTTTCAATATCAAAAGACAGAAGGCATGTTAAGATTGAATTGCTTTTTCAGCGCACACGAGGGCAAATATGAAGAGGCTCTCGACGCAGCTTTGGCTCTGACGGCTTGCTCACGCAAGGACGAGGGCAATGTGGCTTACGACACTTTTGAAAGTGCCACGAATCCCGATGTGTTCATGATTTGTGAAACATGGGAGAACGAGGAAGTTTTGAAAAAACACATGGAGGCCGAGCATTTCAAGCTCTATGTGGGTCAACTCGAGCAACTCGGCACGCTGAAGCTTGAGCAGTTTGATTTCCCCAAGAAATAGTCTTTTCCAAGAAAAGTTTTATGTCATGATATCAGGGCGGAGGAGCATCCATTGCGATGTGGCCTCCGCCCTGTCTTTTTGTGGCAAGGTGAAATTAGCCTCAGCCGAAGTATTGTGGGGATGGAATTGGATGGCAGCAGTGGGGGATGATGAATCAGTGAACTTGTATATACCCGGAGAAAAAGGGATATTTTTGAGGCGACAATGCTTCGCCGCATCGGACGTTTGTGCTGCCTCGTACAAACTTTCGCCGTGAGGTTGGCTTGCCTGCGGCAGGCGAGTAGAGCGGCGGCAGCGCCCCCCGAGGGGTAGGGCGCCCAAAATCAATGGAAAATGCGGCAGAATATTGAGACCTTTGGCATTTTGCACGACAGCAGCAATAAAAAATCCCCCGCCAAAAGGTGTTATTTTCGCAATACTTCCTTAACTTTGTCCGATAAATTCATCCAATAATCAAAGCAAACAGAAACACAAGATGGCAAATAAAGGGAAGCATTTCACATACCTTGTCATTGCGCTCTTTTGCAGTTCTCTGGCTCATGCCCAAAAGCAAGTGCCGACAGAACAGAAGGATTCCATTGACAACAGGAACGACATTATAAAAATGGCGGACAACCACTCCGCAAAGGGAGGAATAAACAATGTCCTTGACGTGTTGAGCGGTCAGGCGGCCGGTGTCAACGTGTCCTCCAATGGTCTCGACCGTATGGCCATGCTCAATAGCGTACGCGTGCGCGGTACTACCTCCATCATTGGCGGAAACGACCCTTTGGTGCTGATTGACGGAGTCACGTCCGACGTGCTTACCCTCTCGACAATCTATCCTGCTGACATCGAAAGTTTCCGGATTCTGAAGAATGCGGCAGAGACAGCCATGTATGGTTCGCGCGGTGCTTCGGGTGTCATAGAGGTGAAAACGAAGAAAGGCACTGGGGGCGGTTTCCAGATTTCTTATGAGGGCAATGTCGGTTTCGAGCAGATGTACAAGCACCTCAATATGCTCGACGCCTCGGAATACGTTGCCACGGCAAGAGCTTTAGGCGTTTATTGCAATAATCGAGGATTCAACACGGATTTTTACGATGTCATAACGCGAACCGGTCTTGTCAACAACCACTACCTCGCATTCAGCGGCGGAACGCCACAATCAAACTATCGTGCCTCATTCGGCCTCATGGACCACAATACCATTATAAAGAACATGAACTATAATGTTTTTGTGGCCAAGATTGACGTAACCCAGAAAGCCTTTAACGACAAACTCACTGGCGACTTCGGCGTGTTTGGCTCATCATTCAAGAACCATGACATCTTCGACACGCAAATGCTGTTCTACTCCGCTGCATGCCAGAATCCGACGTTCCCAACAGGACCCGACGAAAACGGGAATTGGGTGAAGAACGGAGCGGCCACGCATATCAACCCTCCTGGCATTTTGCTTGATGAGAAAAATGACTCCAAGGATTTGAATTTCGACGCTCACATCAAGCTGAGCTATGACTTCAATCCTCATTGGCGCATCTCCACCTTTGGCTCTTATCTATATGGCTCCACGGAAAACGCGAAATTCTGTCCGACGTGGGTGTGGGCGCAAGGCAACGTCTATCGTGGCGAGTTCAAGAAAGAGGAATGGCTCGGCAATGTCGCCGTCAGTTTCAACAAAAAGGCGGGCATACACAGTTTTTCAGCAGACGCGAGCAGCGAATATCGCAAATTGAAAAAGACCTCCTTTGGGGTATATGCTAAAGGCATCCCTACAAATGACTTTCATTATGACAACTTGGGAGCGGCAGCCGTCCGGCCGTATGGCGGAACGGAAAGCACATACGAAGACCAATCTTTGGCTTCCGTAATGGGAAGTTTCAGCTATAGTCTGCTTGATCGTTACACGTTGTCGGTAAATGCGCGTGGTGACGGTTCTTCGATGGTTGGCGACAACAACACGTGGGGCTTCTTCCCTTCCGTTTCATTTAATTGGGACTTGAAGAAGGAGAGTTTCCTGGCCAACGTGAAGCCGCTTTCCATGTTGAAGCTTCGCACGGGGCTGGGGCAGGCTGGAAACCTTGGTGGCATCTCTGCCTATACCACCATGAACACGGTGAGACAAACAGGAATCGTGCCCATCAAGAGTTCGCCAACGGTGACCCTCGGAATGGTGAGAAACAATAATCCTGACTTGAAATGGGAAACCAAGACCACTTTCAATATTGGGGCCGACCTTGGCTTCTTTGCCAACCGCTTGATGCTCACGGCTGAGTATTATTACTCCAAGACCTCCGACATGCTCTACGCCTATGAGGTGCCTGTTCCGCCGTTTGCCTACAACACCTTGCTGGCAAACATCGGTTCCATGTCAAACCGAGGATTTGAGTTGGGGCTGTCTGTGCAGCCAATAAGCAAGAAGGACATGGAACTGAACATCAACATGAACCTCTCGTTTCAAAGCAACAAACTGATCTCTCTTGGCGGAAACTACAAGGGCATGAACATGTCGGCGGCCCCCATCACCGCCATCGGCTCGCTTGACGGGGCAGGGCAGAATGGTGGCGACAACAATGTGGTTTATCAGATTGTCGGCCAGCCGCTGGGCGTGTTCTATCTTCCTCATTGCAAAGGACTCGTCAAGAACGAAAACGGCAGCTATTTCTATGACATAGAGGACCTTGACCACAATGGCAAGGTTGACCTGAGCGACGGAGGCGACAGATACATTGCCGGACAGGCCACGCCAAAGGTGACGCTCGGCTCAAACATCAGTTTCAGATACAAGGATTTTTATGTCGCCTTGCAGATGAACGGGGCTTTCGGCCACAAGATTTTCAACGGAACAGGACTGGCCTACACCTGCATGGCCAGTTTCCCTGACTACAATGTCCTGAAGGGTGCACCGCAGAAAAATATCACCGACCAAAGGGTGTCTGACTTCTGGTTGGAAAAAGGCGATTATCTGAACTTCGAGCATTTGACCATAGGCTATAATGTTCCTTTGAAAAACTCGATGATTCGCTCGTTGCGTGTGTCGTGCAGTGTTAGCAATCTGGGAACCATCACCGCCTACAAGGGATTGACCCCGATGATCAACAGTTACGTTGTGAACAGCACAATGGGTATTGACGACAAACGCAACTATCCATTATATCGTACTTATTCATTGGGACTGAGTGTGCAATTTTAAAAGAGGAAAAGCATGAAAAAGTTTTTGAGCTGCCTATTCTTGGCATCAGTGGCGTTGTGCTTCTGCGGCTGCTTGGACGAGCATCCAAAGGATCAGATAGACCAGGAAGCCATCTACAACAATGCTGACAACATCTACAACAATGCAGTGGCTTCGCTCTACAACTACATAGGAAGCAATCAAGAGTCGGAAGGACTTCAAGGCACCTGCCGCGGCATATACGACTACAACACCCTCACGACCGACGAAGCCATGATTCCCATTCGTGGCGGCGACTGGTATGACGGTGGGCTGTGGGAGAACATGTATCAACACCAATGGAATGCCAATGACATCTATTTCTACAATGTATGGAAATACCTGTTCAAGGTCATCGTCCTCTCAAACCAATCGCTCTCCGTCATTGACAGCCACAGGAATCTGCTCTCCGACCAGCAAGCGAGCGCATTCTCAGCTGAGGTGAGGGCCATACGTGCGTTGTTCTACTATTACGCAATGGACATGTTCGGGCGCATTCCCATTGTGACCTCCTACAACGTCAATTTGAAGCAGGTTGTGCAAAACGAGAGAAGCGAGGTTTTCCGTTTCATATTCAATGAATTGCAAGAGGTCGCTCCGCTGCTGGCTGACGAACATTCCAACATAAGGGGGGACTATTACGGACGTGTGACACGCCCTGTTGCTAACTTCCTGCTTGCCAAGTTGGCCCTGAATGCCGAGGTTTACACCGTTGACAATTGGACCAGCGGCAGTCGTCAGAACGGCAAGAACATTTTCTTCCATGTTAGTGGAGAGAAGAAGAACGCTTGGGAAACCTGCATTTGGTATTGCGAGCAATTAAGGCAAGAGGGATATGAACTGGAGAACGACTATGCCTCCAATTTTGCCGTTCATAACGAAAGTTCCAAAGAAAACATCTTCACCATTCCTTTGGACAAGAATCTTTATCCGAACGAATACCACTACCTCTTCCGTTCGCGCCACTACCAGCATGGCGGAGCCTATGGAGGGGCTTCGGAAAATGGAACCTGTGCCACTATCTCAACAGTCAAGGCCTATGGTTATGCCACAGACCATGTAGACAACAGATTCTACACAAATTTCTATGCCGACACCGTCTTTGTCGACGGCAAGAAGGTTTACCTTGACAACGGAGAGCCCCTGGTGTATAGGCCGTTGGAATTGAAATTGAACCTCAGCGCCAGTCCGTATAAACAGACCGCTGGTGCCCGTGTTGCAAAATACGAGGTGGACCGCACCGCCTATTCCGATGGCAGACAGGTTGACAATGACATCGTGCTCTTCAGATATGGCGATGCCTTGTTGATGGAATCTGAGGCAAAAGTGCGAAATGGCGAAGATGGTTCAGCAGAGCTGAATGCCATCAGGCAGAGAGCAGGAATGCCATTGGTGGAGGCCAACTTAGACAATATCCTCAAAGAGCGTCTCTTAGAATTGGTTTGGGAAGGCTGGAGAAGGCAAGACCTTATCCGGTTTGACAAATTCACGAAGGCATACGACCAACGCACCCCTATTGACGGTGAGGAAACAGGCTTTACGACCGTATTCCCTATTCCGCAAAAATGTCTTGATCTGAACAAAAGTTACAAACAAAACTACGGATATAAGTAATAGTGAAAGAATAAGTTGGCCAATTTTGACCTGTATTTTTGTTGGTTTTGGGATTAAAACGTTGGCGTTTGGAAGAATATACTATACTTTTGCAGACGAATAAGAACCAAAAATATAATAAAAAGGTTTCAAAAACATGGTACAAGTATCAAGCCAAAGTACTGTAAATAAGATAGAAATGAGACTTAGGGGAAAAGGACGTGGTTCGATAGTCTTTCAGCAAGACTATGCAGACTGCGGAACACCATCAGCCGTGAAGTCAACATTCCATCGGATGTACACCGACGGAATGTTGGTGCGGTTGGCTCATGGTATCTATTATTACCCAAAAGAGGACAAGGAATATGGGCTTGGCATTATCTATCCGTCTGTTGAAGACATTGCCCAGGCTATAGCCAAACGAGACAAGGCGAATATTGTACCGATGGGAGCATATGCCTTGAATCGTCTCGGATTGTCCACGCAGATGCCCATGAATGTCGTATTCCTGACCAACGGCGCACCGCGTAGGATAAAGATTGGAAATGGTCGCGGCATTCTGTTCAAGCATTCTTCATCTGGCAAGAATTTTGCCTATAAATCAGAACTGATGATGCTTGCTCTGGTTCAAGGAAAATGAATTTGAATTGCAGAACAAATATCGTTGTAGCATATCTCGTAGGGATGGAACGGGATGGCTGTGGGGATGATGAATCCGCATATCATAGCAAAAAGATGGTTACTTTCCAACTCCGTATCTCATAAACCCACATAATAACAAATTTAGAAGTTGTGCCCGACACGGATTAGGGTATTGAGATATGAAGAAATTTAGTTTATGGCTTGTTGTGCTGCTTGTTTGTCTTACCGGTGTAACATCTTGTAGAAATACAGAAAGACATGTGCAACTGTTTGCTGATTCTAACTTACACTCGGGAAGGCTCCGTGGGTATGCAACAGTCTTTGAGATGATTGAATATGGAGAGGTGACAGGAAGTGAAACGACATATCCTGTTTATGAATATGACGATGGAACATTCTCAATTGAATTTGATGGGGAGTCCTATGGGTTAAAAGAATTGAGCGAGCCTATATCACCTTATGGAGATAACATCTTCTTGCTCAGATATAAAATGGATTACAAACATTATATAGAAAGAATTCCAACCAGTTACTAATGGCTATCTGGGAGTCGTCGTGTGGTGACTTCTTTTGTCTCGGAGGTCTCCTACAGGCTTCCCTGTGGTTACGACTGAGATATTTTATTTTGATAGCTTTTATCTATTTTGTCTCGGTGCCTATGTATTTTCTGCCTTTTATATCATAGTGCAAGGCTTCCTCTATCAAGAAAGAGTCTTTCAGGTAGTCAATGTATTGTTTTATAGTGTCTTTTTTATAGTTGCCCCTTGTGCAGATTGAAAGATATTGACTATTCTATTGATTCTTATAGAATAAAAGAAGATGATTTCCTACCAACCATTATTTGGTAGTTTTTAATGTAAGCGAAAGTTAAATACGTTAAATCCTTTCTGTTCCGTTTCTATGTAGAATCTCAACTGCCCCTTTCTACTATTTCGAATGTATAATATTGATAATCAACAAATAATACATTCTTACATTTGTTTTCCATTTATTTTTTTTGGTTTCTTCTTTTATTTCAAGACTTTTAGCTATTTTTGCAAGGCAAAGTGCAATGTGCGGATAATATGCCAATCATATGTGTTGCAAATTAACAGATTGTCGAACTTAAAACAGATTAAAAAAGAAACAGAAAGATATACAAGAATGAAACGCTAAGGGGTGTACTATTCCAAGAATAGACTCCCAACAAGAGACTTATATTGAGTGTTATAACCTCATAATATTAACTAAGCGTTCCCGTTCTATACATTTTTGGATATTGAGCTTTTAGCTCTTGTTCTCTTTCTATGAATACCGCCAATTTTCAACGTACGAGGACAAGCAGTAGGAAAGTTCACGCTTAGGCGTGGACTGTTCTGTGCTTGTTGTACGTGAAGGTCACTTGGCGGTAACCTATAGAAAGACAAGCTTCGGAACGGTTGCACGCCTTTAATTTTTTCGTATGAAACATAAACTAATTTATATGTTTGCTTGCATGGTATTGGCTTCTTGTGGGTCAACACAACTTTCGACAAATAGTGTTGGTTATCAGTCGGTGAGAACAACCCATGCACAACCAACCCAAACGTCTCCAATTCCCGATGATGCAAAAATAGCAGTTGCATATACAATTGGTGTAAATGGAACTTTAACTGTTGTTGTATATAATCGCACATCTGAAATTATGACCATAGATCAAACTAAGTCATTTTTTGTAAATTCGGATGGGAAGTCGGTGTCTTATTATGACCCAACGGTGCGAACGACTTCTGTGACGGACATGTCTTCCGTAACAAAAGGAGGTTCAGTAAATCTTGGCTCCATTGCAGGAGCCTTTGGTATAGGAGGAGCGCTTGGGCAAATTGCAAATGGCATTAATCTTGGCGGTTCTGGGACAAATGGAACTGCTGAAACTTCAACCACTTATGTTGCAGATTTGCCACAGGTGTCTTTAGCTCCACATAGTAATGGGGCTATGTCTAAAACTTTTCATATTACAGGAATTGGAGTTTCATCATTGAGAGGCAGTGCTGTAAACCAACCTTCCCTAACTAAAGAACAGTCCTATTGTCGTTTTAGCGTTTGTATTTCATACTCAATTGACGGAGGACAGAATTTTGATAAGATTGTAACAGACTTCTATGCCAATTCTAAAGTGGTAGTTCCTGTAACACAAAAAGGAAGAGTAAACGATGCTCTAAGGCAAGTTTATCAGTTAAAACAAGATGCCATAAATGAAAATTGGTGGTTGCTGAAATTCAACAACAATATATCCATTGGCTATGACGAAAGAGTACAGGGTATTTTATATGATTATAAATAATGGTAATTATGAAAAAAACAATAGGATGCTTCTTGGTGGTATTTAGTATAATTATACTACAATCATGTTCCACATCTCAGAAAGTTACAGTACAGGGAATTCCTGGTACTGAAATTTATTCACCTACGATGAGTAAACTTGGTGTTATTGGATCAAATGCTCAAGTAACGTTTAAAATTTCAAGTGACGATTATTTTTCTTATTTGATGTCTAAAAATGCAGGTTCAAATGAGTTGATTCCATTTGCATTAGATTATAAGAATCATAGTTATATAGGATCACAAGTGTTAACATATTTAGGATATGGTATTGCAGCTGCAGGAGCATTTTCATGTCTTGTAGCTGGCGTAACTTGTATTGGTGACGATTTTGAAGAAGTTGGCGCACCTTTTGCCGTAGCAGGTGGTGGTGCGGTTCTGCTTGGTATGGCAATAGGTAGTCCTGCAAATTCTCGTTCTTCCCAAACGCAGTACGAGCATAAATATAAGTATTTATCTGTTCAAAATACCAATCAAGATTTGCAATTCACCCAAATTATGGACGTTGGTTATAATAAAACATTGCAAAACGATGATAATAAGTATCTTGCAACACCGACATCTGAAAGTACAAGTAGTAAGGGTTCATCAACAGTTGCAAGAAGAAAGTTCTCTGTGTCAAAACGTACGTTAACGGACAATGCAAATTATGTGTCTGGCACGTATACGGGTTCTGGTTACTTGGCACAAAAAGGAAAAGTCATAGAAGAGTATTCTGCA
>ULKL01033879.1_pt1 | contig 9740 bp, 10 predicted proteins | sample 1951161 | NCBI WGS metagenome assembly ULKL01 (sample SAMEA4835501, study PRJEB28245) | human gut metagenome | biome: gut microbiome; material: fecal sample | place: Denmark | collected 2008
CCGTATATCACAATACCGAGTTTTTCTTTGATAGAGGGCTCAGCCGGATCCATACCGGTCGCAAAGACTATGATATAGATTATAGCCAAGCCAAAGCAAAGAAACCACGACAATACGGCAAACAGTCTCGCCATGCTTTTACATTTCGTTGTTCTTTCCGACTTCATACTTCTCCACCTTTGACAACTCGTTAATAAGTTGCCCCTGTCTTTCGATCATTTCTTGCATTTGGCTACGCATAAGAGTGAGTTCTTGCTTGGTGCTTTCCAACTCGTTCTGCAACGCAACCATATTCGGGTGTTTCATAATCGCATTGGCGTTATTCTTAAGCCCCGAGAATACTTTGACGTAATTCAGGATTGTGGATATTGCCATAAGAACTGTAGGTGCATACATTGCTATGTATTGTTCAATCATTGTTATCGTCCTCCGTTATATAATATAAAGGTTCTTCAGGCTGTACCACTGTAAGGAACAGTTTCTGAAATTTGTTAAGAAACTCTTGCGTAACGTCCGTGTCTATGAGTTGGAGCAGAAGAGCATAGCCCTCGAGTTTTCCCCTCTTAGCCTTGGTAACGTTCTGAGAATCGATATATTCCAATTCCTCGTCGGTGTTAGTACCCGGCTCTGTTGCGGGGTGGGTTGCATTGTTATAGATTTGTCTGCTACCCGTGAGAATGTCTGCCTCGGTCATATCACGCAGTTTCTTCTGAATTTCGAGTTTCTTTTCCCACGCAGGACCATACTGCCATACAATGCTGAACAGTCTGTACTTGAATCTGTTGGTATCGGAACTCGCTATGACGTCGTTTCCGAACCTGCCGTATAACAGATAGAAAAGTGTGGTTGCCGTTTCGTCAGATATTGTTTTGGGAAGCCCTATGCCACCGTAATCGGCTAAAAAACTCTCGGCTGAGTCATACACCTCGGTGAACTTAACTTGTCTGTAAGAGCCGTATAAAGAGCCATCATAACCCTTGATCATCTGTTGCTCCCTCCTCGTCTTGATTGGTTGTGTCGGTGTTGGCAGTCACGCCGTCCATATTAAGATCCATACCGCTTGCAGTCTCGGTAAGTTCGCAACTCACACCTGCTCCCCACACAGCGTTTATAATGTCACACGCGTGTTGTCTGAGCGTAAGGGAGTCTTGGAGAGGTCTGCCTACCTGACCTGAGCCGTTAAGCATTGTCTGAGCATTGTTCTGATACTGCTTTTTCTCGAATAACCCACCGTTCTCTAAGCCATATGTGGATAATCTGAAGTTATCCAAACTCTGCATAGCCATAAGGAACTCCTCGCCTTTGCCGGTCGCTCCGTTGGTCATCTCTTGGAATTCGGTCTGACCTTCGATAGCCACCCACTGCTTACCCTCGCGAGCCGCTTTCTCGACTGAGAGGTTTGCCGCTTCAACGTTGGATTGCTCGTCTGCGGAGTTTACACGCATACCCTTGATACCTGTGCTGTTAATAAGCGAGGTTCTCATAAACGGTATGCAATCAGCCATAACGTCTAATAATCCATCCTGCAATTGTGCTCTCGGGATTATCGTCTCCGACATTTGCTTGGTGTAATCTCCGATCAATACGCAACAATCCTCGTCTACGGGCTCTGTAGGTACGTCGTAAAGCACTTTTAACTTTATGGTGGAAAGCATATCTGCCTGAGCCTTAACCAACTTATTATCGCCTGCAGTGGCGAACGGAACGGGGTGTACCGTAACAAATCTGCCATAGAAGTCTATACCTCCGTCTAACGCATAGGGCATAACGTAGAAACTGTCAGTCGCTTTAAGATAGAAGAAACACAGGTTGCCTCTATAATATAACAAGCGTTCTAATTCCTGCGAGGAGATATCCAACGGCAAGTTATACCACACAAACCTGTTCACAGCGTCTTGCTCGTCTATGATACGCAGTTGTCTCTTGATAGCACCTTTAAGGTCTATATCGCCGCTAGCTTTCATTCTGATAGGCAATCCCGTTTTAGGATCGATACCTGCCGACAGATAGAGGTTTACCACGTCTTGATTTATCAGTCGGGCGTTATTTGTTGCCATTTCTTAATCGTCTCCTGTTGTTTTTTCTTAACTATCACCCTTGCCGCCGCACGGGAGTTTGCTTGTTTTGAACGCTCTTCGGCGAGTTCGAGTTGCTTATCAAGCGGTAAAGAGCTAACGTAATTTTGAGCATTTGCTTCTGACGGATTGAGTTGATATAACCTCTCGGTAAGGGCTCTGATTCGCTCGTCTTTTCTTCTTATTAGTTCTGTGTATCCGGGAGATTCTTTACCTGTAAGAAGTTCAGAACGTACGCCCGGCTCAACTTTTTGTTCCTTTTTTAACTCGGATTTTACTTCGCCTATCTCGGCTCTTTTTGCGGAAAGTTCCTTTTGTCTTGCATAAGCACCGGTCTGTGTTGCGAATACAGCACCGATACCCAATGCCTGATTTAAACTCTGTTGTATACTCATTTGAAATACCAACCTTTATTTATTTCTTCAATTATTGTTGCCTGAAGATGGGCGTCGTCTATATCTCCCTCGAGACGGATTATCTGACCTTTGATATAGCCTTTGTCGGTAATGTTTCCGTAAGACCAAGTATTCGGTATGTAGTCGTATATCTTACCGATAGCCATAACAGTCATACCGTTCCACGCTATCTTGTTGGCTACAGCGAGTTTCTCTTCGTCAGTACAGTCATACACCTCGATAACCGGGAATATTTTGTTAATGATATTGTATGCTGTGGTTTTTGCTATAGAGTTCGGCATAGCCTTGATATTCCCGAGTTGATAACCAAACAGATCGTGCTTGAAGTCGATTGCCTCAGCCTGAAGTTTCTTTGTGTTGGCTATATCCACAGCACCCGCAATACCCGACGCTAAACCACCCGCAATGGCACCTGCGGCAGTACCTACGGGACCACCCATATAACCAATCGTACCGCCTGTTACAGCACCTTGGAGAGTACCCGCAATAGAGCCTACTATAGCGTTTTTGTTGGCTATCTCGTACTGCGTTTCGAGGTTCTTAACTTCTCTGTTGAAGATAAGGTCGTAGTTCTTGTTCTGTGTCTGGAAGTTTACCCACGCGTCACTCGTGTACATAAGCGAGAAGTCACCCGAGAGGATTAAGCCTCTTGCGTCGTGGAACTCTTGACCGTAAAGCCTCGAGAACGCGGGAGCAACTCTTATGAACGGAGAATACGGAAGATACGTATAATCTATGTTAATCGATACAACGCCGTGATCCAACTTAGCAGGGTTTATCTCGAACGTCGAGGAGTAGTTCGGACCAACAAATCTCAGGAATGTGGTTTCATTGTCGATTTTTCTGTTGTGGAGACCTATCTTGGGATTTACCACAGTCTTAGAACCACTCGAGGCTGTACACCATATGAGCGGGAGTGTTCCCTCTACAAGAGTGTATCTCTTCGCGTCAGACGAGTTAATGTCTATAACTCTGCCGAAGTTCTCATATTTAAGCCCTGTAAGCGGCGAGAACGGGAGTAATTGCAAGTCGTAGAGATTGTCCTTGCCAAGACCTGTTGCAAGCGACGTAGCGAGGCTTAGAGCAAACGCGGCAGTCATATCGAATGTGGTAAAGTCAGTCTTAGCGGAATTCTTAATCTTTACGTCTGCAAACGGTATGCAGAACATATCGAACGGAGCGTCTTTAACGTGCAATCTGTTAGCCGCATTAGGCATTGTTACCGAGTGAGTACCCTCTAAAGCACCCATATTCTCGAGAGTTACAGTTACTGCATCATAAGCGTATTCCAACTGATACACGGGATAACCCGAACCCGACCAACGCAACGGACCGAACATAGCGTTCAGATAAGTCATAAGATAATTGCCTTGCTTGTCTGTGGTGACGTTGGACTTTTTCTTTACGCCCCCTTCAATTGTGGTGTGGATTTTATAGTAAGTATTCGTGCCCGAGACGTACAGAATCTTACCTTCCAAATCCAACAAAGCGTTGTAATCTGTAGCGTTAGGAACCACAGTCTCATACAAACCCGCGTGAGTTTCAACAGTAGAGTTTATTGTGGATTTATTCGTTTTTATAAAGTCAGCCAACTTGCTGTAACTCGCCACCATTTGAGAGGTAGACGCATACGAGTTGTCGTGTGTGGCGCTGATATTTATATTCCAATCCTGCAAGTTTACATACACGTTGTAATTCTGATACGGGAATTGCGTGAGAAACTCGCAATTGAATTTCACACTCGACCTCGTGTTATAGCAAGGAGTGGTTACGTATTTATTATACGTCCAATCGGTAAGAGCGTCAACGGTGTAATCGCTTACTATGTCGGTAGACGTTAAGGCTATGTTTCCGCCTATATAATCCCTCGCGATATATCCGACAATCCACGCACAGCCAACGCCGTTCTGATCCTTAATGAGGTATTCTCTCTTTTTGATTTGGTTTACCGAGATATTTTCTTTATTGAATATAAACGGGCTACTGTCGCTCAGAGTGGCTTTTTCGATAAAGGTGTCCGCACTTGTTATGCTCTCATAAAAGTCGGCTACAATGTCTCTGTAGAGGTTTAAAATGCACTGTCCCTCTCGGTTGAAGTGGCTTTCCATAATAAACCAACGCGTCTTTATAACCCCTGCGACAGTTTCCACAACGTAATCGCAATTATATATATACGGGTTATCCTTTAAACCTACCACAACCTGAGCCGATACACCATCGCCGGGGTTGAAGTTGTAACTACCCGTGTATTTTGTGTACTGATTGACCTCTGTAAGCGAGTTCAGTGGTTTATATCGCCTGTTTGCATAATTATTAAATTTTAAAAAGTAAAGTTGTGATATCATAATTTAAATAAAAGGCTCTTTTAAATTGGAGAGCCTTAAGAACCAAAAATACTATTAAGCCTGTTTAACCGTAACGAACGGGTACTGCTTCAGGAACTCGAGAGTGTTGTGACCGAACGTAAGGTATCTGTTTTCGGTAAGCGACTTCGGATTGAAGAACGAGGTACCGACTTCAAACGCCGACATATACGGAACGGAATTCTTGTGCATTACTTTGAACAAAATGCTTCCGTCTACAGTGTACGAGGTGTTAGCCGCTGCTGCATAGCCCGTGGGGATAATGTCGCCCGCAAACACGTGAATATTCGCCGCACCCGATTTTGTAACGTCCTGTTCGATAAGGGAACGGATAGTCGAACCGTCGCCGTTTTTTGTAGTGGTGTTTACCGTACCGAAATATCTTGCGGGGAGTACGTATTCGCCGAACTTGTCTACGATATCTTTGTGGTAGATAGTGGGAAGGTCTCTCTTCTCGATCTTAGCCATAGCGTCGGAGTTCCATACAAACACAAGGTCCTCGATTCTGTACGAACGAAGTTGACCGTTATCGTTGTAATCTCTCGTGATATCCTTAAGGTTGGTAATGATTTTAGCCACACCCTCGGCAATCGCCCCCGCCTCGAGTCTCGCTTTTGCTTCGCCCGTAGCGTCGCCGACAGCAGTCGTAACGTCGATAGAAATGTTCTGAGCCGCACCCGTAGCCTTTGCGGTACCTACGTAAGCGTTAAAGGTCGTAGCGTCGTATACTTTTTTGGTGTCGCCCATCCAACCCGTCATAATCGACTTAAAGGACGAGAACGCACCCTCTGTGCCCCACGCTCTCTTGGAAAGATAATCGTCGAGCGTAAGCGGGATCTGTCTGAACACGTTGAGTTTAATCGCCTGACATTTCGGGGGTTCAGGTCTGTAGAGTTTTAACAGATTCGTTGCTTCCTGATCGTTGCCCCACGGAGCGGACTTAAGGACGTCCGTAGAGTAGTAGAGTTTCGTGTCGCCGTACAAACCCCCGTCTACACGGGACATATCTACGAGTTCGGAACTCGTGCCTGCAATGTTATCCGCGAAAACCTGCTGGCTGATTATCATATTGTAAAGAGCCGAGAAGATTTCGTTGGAATTAAGTTGACCGTTAAAATTTGCCATGATTTGAATTTTCTCCTATAGAATATTTCAAGGGGTTTTAACGTTTCACCCTTGGATCAACGCCGTAACCAAAACCAACGTCGTTCGTGATACGCATAAGTTCTCTCGTAAATATCTCCGAGTCTCCGTCTGCAATCTCTACACAGGACTGTAACCCGTCGGCTACTTTCTGTGCCGCCCTGTAATCCTCATCGGTAGGAGAAAGTTTCTCGCCTTTACCCACGAATATATCCACACCTTTCTCGTCGAGTATAGCGTCCCTGATGGCTAATGCTTTCTCTGCGAACTCGAGGTTAGATAAGTCCTTGGAAAACAGGTCTTTACGTAAGGCATTGATGTCAGCCGGCTCTTTCTTTGTGACGTTTTCCGCCGTTCCGTTAAACAATGCTTTTGCGTATCTGTCTCTTTCGGCGATAACCTTGTTATATTGGTCTTTACTTACACTGTTCTGTTTAAGTTCACTTAATGCCTGAACCGGATCGAACTCACCCTCTTTAGCCGTCTCGCTTTGTGTGATTTGATTGTTGTCTTTTTCTTGCATAATAATATGTCTCCTTTGCGGGTTTGCCGCTATCTATCCTTATTATATAATAGGGGTTTTTGATTGTCAAGTGTTTTTACAAAATATTTTAAATTTATTTATACACACAATTTACACAAAACTATCATTAATCTTTCAGACTTAACCCCTTGACTTTTCTCTGTACGTGTTGTATAATAATGGCAGAAAAACAAAGAAGCCCTCGATTGAGGCAAGGAGTGTATTATGGATGAAAATTTAGAGATTCTTTTAGATACGGCAAGGCTTATAGATTACGTTCCGGACGCAGGAGACAGTATTCTTGGTATTGTGACTTTGGGGAAATACGACAACCGGTTACACTGTGTCGATATTGGGTTTAAAGACGTTCCCGATTTGTCTGTGGAAGATAGGGTAAAAAGGCTTATGCGTGGAATAACGAACGATTGGGAGTTGATTCAAAGAAAGCATATAAGTTGTTATGATATCGTAATTTACAACTGCTACGACGCTGTTAAGGTCTTAGGTAAACTGTTCAGAGAAAACCTCGATAAGATTGTTAAGTGGATGGAAGAACACGGGGCTTACTGCTATGACGATAATATTGTTGATATAAGTTCCAAGGGGATATGGGATTTGGACGACCTTGCTCGTTCTTTGTGGACCAAAGATAAATTCAAAGGTTGTCCGTATATCTCGACTATCTCAGACACTACGTATCGTTGGATTAAAGACGCTTTCTTTATGGTGTGTGGAGGAACTGTAAATGAGCAAAAGTGAGAGAATAAGGGCAATCGTAGAAGATATGGAGAGTTCGGGTTATACAGTAAGGGCGGGAAAGTGGTTTCGTAGGGGAGAAGAGATACTCAATATATATAGTTATCTGTATGCGGCGTATAGAACGATAAACTCCGATAGCGATATAGATAGCATTGTCCGAACTTTCAGGCTTGTTTATGAGGACCGCGACGGGAGTTGGGGAGAACCAAATATTGTAAAGGAAGCCCGCAAGTTGGAGGGGAAACTCGATCCACTGCCTATCCCCTTAACCACAGAACAATTGATTATAATCAACAGATTATTGTGTCCCACAAACACGAAAGCATTTATTATATACGGGCCAAGCAGGACGGGCAAGAGCACGTTCGGGAAAATGATTTGTCAGATTTTCGGGAATCACGACGTCGCAACGCTTACTCTCGAGGATATGGATTCGCCTTACGCTTTGGCAAATTGTGTGGGGAAAAGGTTTTGTTACGGAGACGAACTCAACGAGGACACAGGACACGCCGCAAGGTTTAAAATGATAGCAACAAAGGCTACTACTTACGTAAACAAAAAATACGGCAGAGACGGGGCTGAAACACTGCGTTGCAATATGTTGTTCTGCACAAACAAACTCCCGCCGTTCGATTTGTCCGACGAGTCTTTGGCAAACAGAATAATCTACTATAAAATGGATAAGGTCATACAGAACCCCGACGAGGCAATGACAATGCAACGATTCGATCTCAAAACACTCGTAAACATTGTCGCCCATGCATTGCGTGTGGATATTTCCAATTGGGAGAAGAGATTTGAAAAGACCACAAGGGAACTCTTGAGTAAGCCAAATACCGTATTTATGTTTAAGGACGAATCAGACTACACCGAGTACGAAAGGAAGTGCAGAGAGGCAAACAAAACCCCGTATTCAGCAACAAAATTCAGGGATATAAGAAAGACCTTGTGGAAGTGGGGTATGTTAAGTCTTACGCCCAATGAGTTATCGGAAGTTACAGAACAGGAGAGGATCGATAATGTTTTTTAATAAAAGAATACACTTTCTGACGTGCGAGGAAATGTCGAAACTTATCGATAAACTGAGTTATACTCACGAGTTTGTATTCGGCGAGCACGTAGCCGGTATGCCGATAAAGAGAAAGGCTTATATCGAGGATAGACTTGTTAAGTTCTCCGTTACGACTTGGACGGACGAGGGCAAGACCGAATTTACTACACGCAAAGACGAAGAGCGAGAAGATCAGCGGATATCGGGAGCAGAGGCGTTTCGTATTATGAGTAAGTATTACAAAGTCCCGAGGATTGAGGAGTTCCTTCCCGAGATTTGTCAGAAGAGAATGTTGGGCGGGTGGAGTGCGACACCTATTATGTACGCAAACCCTTTATATAAAGGTAAAAGACAATACGCGATAGGTTACGACCTTAACGGGGCATATGCGGCGGCATTAAAGAGACCTATTCCCGACACCACAGTCGCTCCCAAATGCGGTATAATAGGCGAAAACGAAGTAGGGTTTATAGTTGACGAGAACGGGGTTTTAAAGGCTATTTACAGCGGTTGTAGCAGATACGTATACCCACTTATAGAAAGCCCGTTTATTCCGTTCGTGGATAAGTGGTATCAATCCAAACTCACCGCAATCACCAAAGAAGAACGCCAAAAGGCAAAGCAGGTAATCAATCTCGCCGTGGGTATGCTCCAAAGGCATAATCCGTTTATAAGAGCGACAGTAATCACGCATTGCAACGATTATATCAATTCGCTTATCGACGATAACACCATATTCGCAAACACCGACTGTATTGTCTCACTCGTCCGCAGACCTGATATCGAAGCAAACTTGGGCATAGAGTGTGGGCAATGGAAGATCGAGCACGAGGGCGACTTCGCGTATCTGAGCGAGGGGGCTTGTCAGTGGTATGGCGATAAGGTCTCGTATAAGGGCGTAAGCAAGAACCAAATAAAAGACGGGTTCGATATACTGTCAGACGAGATAGAAGCCCGCAAGATAGAATGGCACTTTGATTATACTAAATATAAATACGTTAAAAAGGAGAACAACGATGATTAAAAGACCTAAAGTGAAAAACAAAACCCTCGATCAATGGCTTGACGAAGCATACGAAATGAATAAAAGCGTAATCGATAAAGTCTATGCAAAAACAGTCAGGGTGCTTACTCAGGAAGAAACCACAAAGGAAGCATTTATTCGCGATATGCAACAGACTGCGGAAACGTATAAGTTCGGAACGGGGTTCGAGGCAATGCGTAAGAGTTTCGATAAGTTATCTCGGGAGGGTGATTTTATGTCGAGCCAAGAAAGAGCGTTCCACAACCTTGCGTCAATGAAATCCAACCTCGGCGATAACGCAATGTATCAGTTCCAAAACCTTATAAGGGATAAAGGTAAGTTCGCGAGTTTTGAGCCCGAAAAAATGATATGGAACAAGAAAGAGG
>ULKL01030590.1_pt1 | contig 9711 bp, 6 predicted proteins | sample 1951161 | NCBI WGS metagenome assembly ULKL01 (sample SAMEA4835501, study PRJEB28245) | human gut metagenome | biome: gut microbiome; material: fecal sample | place: Denmark | collected 2008
TCGTCGCCGACCTTGCGGGCGTCGCCGATCATCTGTGCAATCAGCTCGTCGGCATCGACGACCGTTCCCTCGCGGCTCTTCATCTTGCCATTGGGCAGGTTGACCATGCCGTAGGAGAAGTGGACCAGGTCCTTGCCCCACTTGAAGCCGAGGCGGTCGAGCAGGAGCGAGAGCACCTGGAAGTGGTAGTTCTGCTCGTTGCCCACGACGTAGATCATCTTGTCGATGGGATAGTCGCTGAAGCGCATCGTGGCCGTACCGATATCCTGCGTCATATAGACCGAGGTGCCGTCGCCGCGGATCAGCAGTTTCTGGTCGAGGCCCTCCTGGGTGAGGTCTGCCCAGACCGATCCGTCCTCCTTCTTGAAGAAGAGCCCGCGCTCCAGTCCGTCCATCACCTTGCGCTTGCCCACGAGGTAGGTCTCCGACTCATAATAGATCTTGTCGAAGGCCACGCCCAGGGCCTTGTAGGTCTCGTCGAAACCCGCATAGACCCAGCTGTTCATCTTCTGCCACAGGTCGCGGACCTCCTTGTCGCCCTGCTCCCACTTCACGAGCATCTCGTGGGCCTCTTTGATGAGCGGAGCCTCCTGCTTGGCCTTCTCCTTGGCCTCGTCGGCACCCATGCCGCCAGCCTCATACTCGGCCTGGAGCTGAGCCACCTCCTCGCGATAGTGCTTGTCGAAGAGCACGTAGAAGTCGCCGATCAGGTGGTCGCCCTTCTTGTGGGCCGCCTCGGGCGTGATGCCGTCGCCCCACTTCTGCCAGGCCAGCATCGACTTGCAGATATGGATGCCACGGTCGTTGACGATATTGGTCTTGACCACGCGGTTGCCATTGGCCTCGAGGATGCGCGCCAGCGACCATCCGAGGAGGTTGTTGCGCACGTGACCCAGGTGGAGGGGCTTGTTGGTGTTGGGCGATGAGTACTCCACCATCGCCAGCGGCGACTCCTCCGTGACGGGCTTCTCGCCGAAGTGGGCCTCCTGGTCGATGTCCTGAAGCATCGACAGCCATGTGGCCGCACGGAAAGTGAAATTGAGGAAGCCCTTGACGATGGAGAAGTTTTCCACGAAATCATTGTGGGCGACGATATACTCGCCGATCTCCCGCGCCGTGTCCTCGGGCTTCTTGCGGCTGATCTTCAACAACGGGAAGATGACCAGCGTCATGTTACCCTCAAACTCCGGCCTCGTCTTCTGCACCTGAATGAGATTCAAGGGCACGTCCTGACCATAAAGGCTCTTCACGGCCTCAACCGCCGATTGAGCGACAATTTTATCCAGTTTCATAATCTTCTAATAAATAGGCTTCCAAAGAAGCGAAATGACGGTGCAAAGGTAGCGATTTTTTCTCGCATAAGCCGCTCCACGGCGATTTATTTACACTTGGCTTGGCCAAATGGCAAGATTTGAGTAACTTTGCTCCCCAAATAAGCAACAGGACAAGATGTCACTATCAAAGAAGCAAATACTCCTCATCAACGACGTGTGCGGCTACGGCAAGGTGGCCACCGCTGCCATGCTCCCCATTCTCTCCTACATGGGAATGCCCGTCCACAACCTCCCGACCGCCATCGTGAGCAACACGCTCGACTACGGCAAGTTCAACCTCCTGGACACGACCGACTATATCAAGGGGGTGTTTCCGGTGTGGAAGGAGCTGGGCTTCCACTTCGACGCCATCGCGACGGGATTTATCGCGTCGGAGCAGCAGGCCGATCTCATCGCCCGCTACTGCCGTGAGCAGGAGGCCACGGGGACGGCCGTCTTCGTCGATCCCATCATGGGCGACGAGGGCAAACTCTACAACGGCGTGACGCCGGCGACCATCAACAGCATGAGGGAAATGCTCTCCGTGGCCCACCTCTGCTACCCCAACTACACGGAGGCGTGCTACCTCACGGACAAGCCCTACCGCCCCGAGGGCGTCTCGGCAGAGGAGGCCCGCCAGCTGGTGGAGGAGCTGCGCCAGATCGGTCCAAAGTCGGTGCTCATCACCTCCATCCCCATCGACGGCCAGCCTTCCGTCATCGGCTACAACCACCTGACCGGCACTTGGTTCACCCATGTCTATACGGAGATTCCCGTTCACTTCCCGGGCACGGGCGACATTTTCTCGGCCATCCTTATCGGCCACATCCTCAACGGCACGCCCCTGGAGGCCAGCACGCGCCGCGCCATGGACGGCGTCTATACGCTCATAGACCACAACAAGGACAACGAGGACAAAAACCGCGGCATCCCCGTGGAGCAGTTCCTCTCCCTGCTCTGACTCTGTGCGCCAAGGCCCGTGAGGACCACAAACAGACGTGTTGGGACAGAACGATTCTTCTGTCCCAACTTCATTTCCAGGACAAACCAAAACACCTCGCCGAAGGTTGCTTACGACTGCGCCCGGTGGCTACTTAGGATCAGGCCTGATCGTAGCTTAGGACCACCAAAAGGCAAAACACACTTGCCAATCGAGCGCGCTTGCCGAACCCACCCTATTAACGTTATAACGTTTAACGTTTTTGTTTTGGCGCAAGAAAAAGTCATATTAACAGCTTGAAACTTCCGTGGGCTTCCGTATTGCCGCAGCCTGGGTCGAGGTTTGAGAGGACAAAAATGGTTCATCCGGAAAATCGAGTGATAGGTTTTGTTCATAGTTGTTTCCCTTGCAGCAACCCTTGGTTTGCATGGGCCTCGAAGAGTCGATGTCCCCGCGAAGCGTTGTTACTTGTTGTAAAAGTTGTTCAAGTTGTCTTTTATGTGTCCACGTCGAACCACTCCATTTTCCGGAAGAACCTGTTTTTTTTGCTGAGGGGCAAAGAAGCGATCAAGCGCTATGAGATAATTTCGCCGACGAGCTCCGCCCTTTGCTGCTCCAGCATCTCACACCACAAAGTCGACCCTTGCAGTTTGCTGGCAGGGATGTACTCGCGAAACTTCTCGTAGAAATCGATGCCTTTCCCATCGGGAACACTAAAGTCTTCTTCAGAGATGAGCTCTACCCAGTCCAGCAAGTCGGCATACTTCTCCATCTGTTCGTAGGAAAGATGAAGCTCGGGATTACCCGACAATTCATGCCAGTCCCACTTGTCCTTGAATGCCTCTACCAACTCTGGCGTCAAAACCCCTTCGGTGCTACACGCCGAGAAAATCTTCCAGTTGATGCGCTTGGAGAATTTGCCAACCATAGCTCCACCAAATTTATTCCGTCAAGATTTGTTAAACGTTCTCTTCTTTTAAAAAACGTACTGTCCTATCCTCTCGAACCCTTCAAGTACTCAAAATTGAAGATAAAACTGTTCCTTTCATCGGGGTTCTCTGTGTGCCATCTCATGTTATATTGTCAGTATTATTAATTTAATTTAATTTCTACTTCAATCGGTCATTTATGATCTCCCAAATGCCATAAACTAACATTGCACCCCATACTACAAATGCTATTCCAATTAGTAGTCCTATTAATATTAAAAAAATAAATACGTAATCCATAATATAATTTTATTTTAATTGTTAATGTCTCTCTTACTGATTGATGATGTAAAGGTAAGAGGAAAAATCCATATCGCCAAATATCTTTGGTTAATTAACGTTAAAACCGAAAGATAAATAGTGATATGGATTGTTCATTAAGACAACATCATCGTTAGTGCCGAAGAGATTGCTTTATCCATACTTTCTTCGTCAATAGTGAACGTCCATGCGTTCTCTCCATAAAACGGGTCATTCGAACACAACTCGTAACCGTGATATGGATCGTTCTTGAAACTAAACATACCTGCATATATGGATCGTCCATCGAATGTAGGGGTTTAGCGAAATATCTTCCCAACTCACACGATCCTGATACTTCTCAAGCAGGGGCTCGCTCCACGCAAAACCCAGAGATAGGTCTTTCCACGCTTCCTCGACGAGGATGTTGCGCATGAATTCGTCATTTGTTTTCTGTTCCATCTTCATTGCTTATTCTATCATATTGTTTGACTGTTTGTCTGTGCAAAGTTCGGCACAAGATATGCCAAATAACGACATTGCTATGCAAAAATGGCAGACCGAGGCACAAAAGCACCGAAATAGTTTAAGTTACAATTTGCTCACCTTATTAGTGAGGCGAGCAAAACTATCCAACTTGGACGTTTCAATTTTCGCTCGTTTCTCAACATCGGCATGTCGCATCAAATGTTTGCGGACAATTTTGACAAGACATGTGAATCAAAACTTCTCACAGTTATTGAGGAGCCGGACACAAAATAGCAAAGCGTCTTGTCGAGGCTTGCCCCTATTAACGTTATAACGTTTAACGTTTTTGTTTGGGGATAAGGAGAAGTCACGAAATCACGATTTTGACTGAGCGATCGGCTACGCCGTAGATGCTATTGTGCTATCAACCAGAGCCTAAAACGCCTCATTGTAACATTTCCACATCTTAACGTTTTAACGTTTAACGTTTTCTACAACGGGTGATCCACTGCCCGCCCCCAAATAAAGGGATGAACGAAGAACGATCGAAGAGTGATCGAAACCTTTCGAGAATCGAAGGAGAAGTTATCGAAAAGTAAAACAATAAACAATCAGCCTTGTTTATTCGCTGTCGCCGAATAAAAAAGGCTGATTTTATTTTGTGCCACCGAATAAAAATCATATCTTTGCAGAAAAAAGCAGAGTATGGATAAGGAAATGTTTAGAACGATCATATCTGAGAATCAAGAATATATAGGAAGCATACCATTGGTGGAGCGTCCCCTTGACTTGGAAGAGCATGGCAACTATGTGTTTGTGGGTGTAAGACAGGCAGGAAAGTCCTACTTGTTGTATCAACGTGTGCAGCAATTATTGGCAGAAGGAAAGCTTTTGGAGGACATTGTTTATGTAAACTTCGACGACGAGCGTCTGCAAGGGATGGCTGCTGCAGACTTTGATCTCATCATTCAAGCCTATCACAGCATGTATAGCGGGCAGCCGATATTCTTCTTTGACGAGATACAGAATGTAGATGGTTGGGCAAACTTTGCACGTCGTCTTGCCAACTTGAAGTATCGTGTTTATGTTACGGGAAGCAATGCCAAGATGCTGAGCCGTGACATAGAGACCGTTTTGGGAGGCAGGTATCTTAGTGTGAATGTCTTTCCGTATAGCTTTAACGAATACCTTACGGCTGTTGGTATAAACATTGCAGGAGGATGGCAGTATGGCAGGAAGGCTAATGAATTGCAGCGTCATTTCAGAACTTACTTTGAATGGGGAGGTTTCCCGGAATTGGTCAACTTCCGCGAGAAGCGCATCTGGCTCAACAGCTTGTACAACCGCATATTCTTCAATGACCTTATTGTGCGGCATAAGATAAAGAACGAGGATGCCCTGCGTCTGTGTGTGCGTCGTTTGGCAGAAAGCGTGATGCAACCCTGCTCGTTGAACAGATTGAACAACTTGGTTAAGTCGACTGGTGTTCGATGCAGTGTGTCAACCATTATGGAGTATGTGAGATATTTGCAGGAGTCTTGTCTGTTGATATCATTGGACAACTATGCCTCTAAGTTCACAGAAAAAGAAACGGTGAAAAAGCACTATTTTGTGGACAACGGACTGTTGCACCTCTTCATCAACAACCCAGACACTCTGTTGCTTGAAAACCTATGTGCCATAACATTATATAAGAAGCATGGCAATGACATCTATTATTTCAACCGCAATATTGAGGTTGACTTCTATGTACCCGACGAGGGTCTGGCAGTTCAAGCCTGCTATAGAATGAGCGATGAGGCTACATTGGAGCGTGAGATAAAAGCCTTGGTAGCCCTGAATTCTTTATATCCTCTGAAGAAGGCAATGATTGTGACATACGAGGACGAGGGAGTGATGGAGCGAGATGGGTTGAAAATAAAGATTGTGCCTGTTTGGAAATGGGTGCTAAATGGTGTAACCAAAGCATCACAGAAAACAAGTTAAGACACTCGAGGCTTGCCCCTATTAACGTTATAACGTTTAACGTTTTTGTTTCATCTCATGCGTCTTAATGTCCCATTCTTGATGTATCTACTGCCTTTACGTTCTTATTCTTGTAGTCACCAAACTTATAGACAACTGCAAAAGTGACAGATGCCCAGTTGTAGTTAACCTTCATACGGTAGTCTTGGTTTCCCTGCACAGAGCGGGTATCGTATAGGTTGTTGAAGATGTTGTTGCCATTAAGGCGCAATCCCCATTTCCCGTCATGCGACGACCATTGCAGTTTGGCATCCATACTAAAGATAGGACTTATGTCGTAGACTCCTTGTATAGCCTTTGTCTGATAGAAGGGATTAAGAATTAGACGCAAGTCTTGAGAGTTGCATAGTTTTACAGATGCAGTACCTCCAAGTATCACAGAGAGTTTCTTGCGATTGAATGGCAAGTCGAAGAAATTACTGCTCTTGTCGTGCTTGTAGGTTCCTACAGCAAACACATTGCCATTGAGCCATTTGCCAGCATTGAATATGACTGATGCCTGCAGTCCAAAGCTATTGGAATAGTCGAAGTTGGTTTCCTTCATTATCACTGCCATGCGGTCTGTGGTTTGATATGGCAACTGCACGAAATAGTCGGGCTTCAGACTTGCAAAAGCCATAAGCGTATAACGTCGTTTTATCTGCCACATCAGATTGACATTATAATAAGAGAAGGGTTTCAAATCGGGATTGCCATGTATCTCGGTGTAGGTGGACGAGTAGAACACATTGCTCATAGTGGACCAATAACTCGGGAACTCAGAGTTGGAACTGAATGATAGATTGAGCAGGTGGTTATCGTTGACGTTCCACAAAGCATTGAGCGTAGGATAGACGCGCCACTTATCCCAAATCGGCGAGTGGTATTGCTCGGCAGCAACAGATGCTTCAAGACTAATAGCCTTGTTTATCTGCTTGCTGAAACCTGCATATATGTTCCATATACGCTCGTTGAGGTCCACGCTGCTTGTCCCATCGGGCAAAACGCTCCCATCCTTGTCTATTGTGGTCTGATAACTCTTGTTGCTTGTGAATTGCCCTTTCACGCCATACGACAATCCCCAACAATTTGCCAAGGAATGGGTTTGGTCGGCTGTGAACATCCATTTGTTGATGGTCTGCTCACTGCCGCTTGTCAGGTTGCGTTCCGTTTCCGGCATGCTTTCATCCGTATGCATCGTGCCGTCGAGGGCTTGTTGCTGAGGTGTGCAATAGTAAGTGTACGAACCGCTAAGGGTTAGTCCGAAAGGAAGCGCGTAGTTAACATCCACATTGTGCAGATATTCATGACTATCACGATGCATTCCGCTTATGCTTGAACCTGTCGTGCGGCTGTTTGAGTTTGTCTTGTCCCATTGTCCCGTATAGGCTACGTCAAGACGATTGTTCTTGCTAAAGGTGTAATTCATCCCCAGTCGGTAGTCGTGTGTAATGCCAAACGACTTCTGCCCGGTTTCATCATTATAGTGTATACGATTGTTGCCAAGTGGATGATTGGCTATGCGTGAAGACTCACCGTATGAATTGCCATTAACTAATTTGTATTGTGCATCCAGCCCGAACTTGCCTCTTTGCATGGAAAGATATAAATCGCCAAACCCTTTGGCGTATTTGGTTTGCACCAAGCCGCCAATAATCTGTCCCGATAGCTGATTGGTACCGGCGTAGTCTTTCGTGACGATGTTGATAGCCATGCCACGCACATGATAGCGAGCAGGGGCGGACAGCATCACCTCGGCTTTTGCCAACTGCGCTGCAGGCATTGCCTTCAGACGCTCTGTCAGTTGTTCCTGCGTCAATGTGGTGGCTTGTCCGTTGATAATCAACGTTACTTCATTGCCAGAGAAGGATATGCTGCCTGTGGCATCGCTGACACCAGGTATGCGTGTCAATGCCTCGCAAGCGTTGTCGGCAGGCAATTGTTTTAAGAGTAGCGGCATATTGTACGATAGCATACCCCGCTCTGCCTTGACAATGGGGCGAGAACCTTTTACCATCACTTCCGGAAGATTGTGCAACATGGTCTCCATGGTGAGCGAATCCGTTTGCGTCAGAGTTTGAGCTTTCACGTTGGCAACAGAAAGCAGAAATAATCCTAAAAGAAAGATCATGTTGTCCATATTTTATCTTTCTAAATTATATTATTCTATGTTATTCAACAGTTCGAAAAACAATCCACAAACGAGAATGTTCTGCTATACGTATAGTAGTGTATTACCCTTTGTTGATTCGTTCCACCAATTCTATAGGTGAAGTAAACTAATAATTATTGATTTTCATCATCTTCTATGTTCATCCACTCAGTCAATATATAACGATAGTTCTTCCGCTCAGTATTATTTATTTCAAGATTATCTCCATAATAGGAATTTTCAAAGCCTGCTTCGTATTTCCAACTTCCAAGAGTAAACTTAAATAATGCTGGCAAATGCAAATCAATATCTATGGCGCGGATAGAGTCATTAATATGTTTTAGCTTAATCAAGCCTGGATTCCACATACCTAAGGACTTTTGGTTTCCTGTGATATAAACTTCTTGCTTGGCATCTTTTACCACAATCTCAATATGCTTACGATATACTTGTTTTGAAAGCGTAGTCGTATCGTTTGGAGCCAAAGATTTGATAGAGTCAATATAATCAAAATACCCTTGATAGGCATCATGAAGAGCCATAGGGAATGAGGTGAGATGGTTATAATTCAAATATGATTTCCTTTTCCATACAATGTTGCTCGGTAGTTGTTGGGTGTCAAGATAATGATAAACCATTTCTCGTGCAGGTTTCCATGCTCTCCATCCATGAGACAGTCTTTCTTCTCCCGCATCGCTGAAAAAGAGATAGCATCACTTGTTTACATCAAATTTATAATTGCAAAATTGCGAGGCAAGCATCAACCTATCATTGCCAAAAGTCAAATTTGGAGAAAGAAAAAAATAATCTGTAAATGGATTACCATTCATGAGACATTGCATCATAAAAGAAGCCCCCAAAGAATGCCCAACACCTAAGCTTCGGTCTGTAGTCCTATAATGACTACGGATATAAGGTATCAACTCGTACTTAACAAAATCCATCAATTTCTCAGAATGTCCTCCATGTCCATCGTAGCTCTTGATGGTAGCGCTATCGTTTGGCAAGAAATCATCTTGGCGACTATACGTTTCTGTCTGTGGACTGCATATACCAACAACAATAAACCACTTATACTTATTCTGAAACAAAGGCCATGCACAAGTCATGAAAAACTGTTCCATTGTTTGTGCATCAGTTGTATAAACCACATCAAAGTCATTTGCATCAAAATAAGGATAGAAAGGAGGCAAATATACAAACACTTTACGCTTGAAATCAAAATATTTTGATTTCAGCATTAGGGTATCTATTTTTCCTGTTGTATAGATGTCTTGTTCCAACCCCAAACCATAATCATTAGGAGTTTCTAACGCCTTTTCACTAAAGACATATCCATTTCTATATGTCGCAACAATCTCCTTGTTTAGATTGAGGATATACCCATTCTTGTAAGTACCCACTGCCTTTTCGTTGCTGTGGTCTTCAAATGATTTGCATGAGCAAAGCATGAGAACAATGGAAAATAAAAATACTATCCGTTTCATTAATAGTATACCTAAATTTCTTTTCACAAATCGTAATTTTTAATATTTATATTCTTAAAATATTGCGTATTGATTACTCTCTATTGATTCTTTCCACCAATTCATCTGGTGTAAGTAT
>ULKL01006898.1_pt1 | contig 9641 bp, 11 predicted proteins | sample 1951161 | NCBI WGS metagenome assembly ULKL01 (sample SAMEA4835501, study PRJEB28245) | human gut metagenome | biome: gut microbiome; material: fecal sample | place: Denmark | collected 2008
GAGACTTCAGCCTTTTGTGGTTTGTCTTCCTGGCTTTGGCTATCAGCCGACTGTTCCTGGTTTGTAGATGCTTCTTGCACTGTCTCAGACGATTCTGCGGCAGGCTTCTCAGTAGCAGCCTCTGTGTTTTCTACATTCTCGTCCTGTGCCTGCACAGCATTCTGTTCGCCTTCCGTGGCTCCTTGGGCCAGGCTCTTATCCTGCTCCAAGGCGTTTTCTTGAGAGTCCATCATTACACCGTTTTAAGTTTATGATTCGGTTTATCACTTGCCTCTCCCCCGCCTCTATAAATAGACAACAAGGGGAGCAGACAACACATGCTATTTGATATTATTATGCAAACTTAAACAAAAAAACTGTAATTCCAACAAAAACCACCGTTTTTTTACGAAAAAACTTAAGTTTGCCGCCGTTTAGCGTATTAAAGGAGCCGCTTCCGTTTCAAATACCACAGGCTGATAGCGGTCACAACAACAGATATGGCGATGGTGATGACAAAGCCATAGCGCGAAGACTCAAGCCCATTGACAACGTTCATACCATAGAAACTGGCGATGAGCGTAGGGAACATCAGCACGATGTTGATCGACGAAAGGTTACGCATCGTGGTGTTCATATTGTTGTTGATGACGCTCTGATAGGTGTCCATCGTCGACTCCAGAATATTGGAATAGATGTTGGTGGTCTCACGCGCCTGGGTCATCTCGATGCTGACATCCTCGATAAGGTCGGCATCCAACTCATCGACTTGCAGTTTGAACTTCAGTTTCTGCAGCAGGTTTTCATTTCCACGGATGGAAGTGATGAAGAAGGTCAACGAGTCTTGCAGCCTTGACAGTCCGATCAGGCTCTCATTGTTGATCTCGCTGTCGAGGTTGTGCTTAGCCTTTTCGATAAGGGTGTTGATCTGCTTCAACCGTTTCAGATACCACACGGCACTGGAGAGGAAGAGACGGAAGATCATGTCGACATAGTCGGTGAAGCCTTCGCCGCGTTTCTGCTGATAGCTGACGAAGTCGATCATCATGTTCGTCTCGTAGAAGCAAACGGTGATGGTCACATCGCGCTTATGGATGATGCCAAGCGGCACTGTAGTATAAGGAGTACGGCTTTTCACCTCCTTGACGTAAGGAATACGCAAAATGATGAGCATCCAACCATCGTCGTACTCATAGCGGGCGCGCTCATCCGTATCACTGATGTCGCTAAGGAAATAGTCGGGAATATTAAATTTGTCCACCAGTTCGCGCTGGTCATCGTCGGTGGGGCACGTTACTTGAATCCAGCAGTTGGGCTGCCACTCCTGGAGGGCGCTCAGCTTTTTCTCAATGTTCCAATATGTTCTCATTGTAGCCAATCTCCATGATAAGAAGTGTGGGGACTGACTCTCTGAGTCGAATCCTCACGTTAACACTTGAAGTTTTCCGCGTGATAATCGTCCATAAATTGATAAATATTGATTAACTGACTGCAAAATTAGAAAAAATAAGTGAGTGAGCCAACGATTTAATATTCTTTTTGATGACAAAGATGCCAAAAGCAAGACAAGAAGACATGCTTCTTTTAGTTTAGACATAAAGACATAATGGACGTGTCCTTTTTTTAGACATAAAGACATAAAAGACATATTCTTCTTTACTTTAGACATGAAGATGTAATAGACGTATTCCTTTTTTTAGACATAAAGACATAAAAGACATATTCTTCTTGTTTAGACATAATGACATATTTCATTATACATAAAGACAAATAAGACATAAAGACAAAAAAGAAAATATGTTCTTTATGTCTTTATGTCTTAAAAAAGGACTTGTCCTTTAGAATATGTCTTTTATGCCTTTATGCCTTAAAAAGGAAACATGTTCTTTATGTCTTAAAAAGAACTTGTCTTTATCGTCTACTTCTCTGGAACTTGCTCGAGTACTGCAGTCAGCAGTTTCCAGAAAGGCTCTGCTGTAGCGATTTCGAAACGCTCGTTGACGGTGTGCGGGCTGCGGAGCGTAGGACCGAGAGAGACTACCTCCATATTGGGGTACTTCTCCAGGATCACCGAGCACTCCAGTCCGGCATGATCCACGACGACCGTTGCGTCCTTGCTGTTCTGCTCTTTGTAGACTTTGCAAAGCAACTTCAGCAAAGAGCTGTCGGGATTGGGGTCCCAACCACCATAAGAGCCGGAGAACTCTACCTTCATGCCAGCCATAGAGAACACGCTCTCCAACTGTGTAGCGACATACATCTTCATATCCTCACGGCTGGAGCGAGCCAGGATCTTGATGGCGGCCTTCCCCTCACCAATAGAGATGATGGCGAGGTTTGAAGAAGTCTCCACTACGTCGGGCTTGACAGGAATGAAGCGCACCACGCCGTTGTGGCAACCATAGATGGCGTCCACAAGGTTGTCCTGGATCTCTTCCGGCACCAGTGTAGCAGGCTTGTCAACGTCTTCGCAGAAGAACTGCACGTTGCTCTCGATGGTTTTGAACTCATCCTCAATGGCCAGTCGCTGTTTTTCTACCATCTGCTTCAGTGTCTCCACATTGGCCTTTGGCAAAGCAAGCACCACCTCAGCATGAGAAGGAATGGCATTGCGCATGTTGCCGCCTTCCCAACTGACCAGGCGGGCAGCAAGTTCGGCAATAGCCTCACGCACGAGACGCACCATCTCCTTATTGGCATTGGCGCGACCAGCATTGATTTCCAGACCAGAGTGTCCACCACGCAATCCCTTCAAGGTCACCTTGACGGCAGCTTCCTGATCGTTTTCCACTTCCTGATATTGCATTGTTGCGGTGATATCGATACCGCCTGCGCTACCGATACAGAAGTTGCCCCATGTCTCTGAGTCAAGGTTGAGATAGTAGTCAGCATTGAGTTCTCCCTTTGGCAACTCATTGGCACCAAACATACCGGTTTCCTCATCGCGTGTGATTAAAGCCTCCAGTGGTCCGTGCTTGAGATCGTTGCTCTCGAACACGCCCATGATGGCAGCCACACCGATACCGTCGTCAGAGCCAAGCGTTGTGCCTTTGGCGTGTACCCATCCGTCCTCGACATAGGTCTCAATCGGGTCTGTCTCGAAGTTATGCTTGCTGTCAGGAGTCTTCTGTGGCACCATATCCATGTGAGCCTGCAACAGTGTAGTCTTACGGTTCTCATAGCCTGGGGTAGCCGGTTTGCGCATGACGATATTTCCACCAGCGTCCTTGAAGGCCTCTACACCGATTTTTGCTGCAAAGTCGAGAAGGAACTGCTGTACTTTCTCCAAGTGACCCGACGGACGTGGCACCTGTGTCAGTGCGTCAAAGTTGCGCCAGATGGCTGCTGGCTGCAGATTGCTGATTTCACTCATAATATTACGTTTAATGGTTACAATAAATATTTTATCTATTCACTGATGATTGTCTCTTGCTTGTTGCTCGTCTTTTTCTTCGTGAAGCTTAGTGCCATCCATCCATAGATACCGATGACCACGACGAGCAAGGTCTGGATGCTGTGGACGATGAGCACAAAGTTCAAGGCTGCCGTAGACGCCACGCCATAGAGAATGAGCATGGTTTTCACCGCAAAATGCCAGGGGCCGGCACCGTTGGGCGTGGGCACGATGACTGCAATACTGCCGACGATGAATGTGACCATCGCGCAGGCGAAACCCAGATGACGGGTCGCCTCGAAGCAGAAGAAGGTGAGATAATAGTGGAGGAAATAGCATGCCCAGATAGCAACAGAGTAGAAGATAAACAGTGGCACATTCTTGACATAGCGCACCGACATCACTCCCTGCCACAGTCCATGGAAGAGCTCCTTCACCTTATTATATATAGACATCTTTCTGAGCAGCACCCAAAGAAGTATCACCACGGCGACACCGCATATCATTGTCACCAACCAGCCGGTAGACGAGAAGCTTGCCAACAGTTCATCGACACGCGTGCCCGTACGCCGGAAGAATGATTGGAAAACGCGAAACTGGGAGAGAAGCGTGACAAAGATCATCACCAGCACCAGCAACGAGTCGATGGCACGCTCCGTAACCACTGTCCCCAAAGCCTTGGGAAACGACACACCGTCCCATCGCCGAAGGATGCCACAACGCGCAAACTCACCTACACGTGGTATAAGCAAGCTCACGGCATAGGACACAAAAACACTGTTGACCGACACCGAGGCGCGGGGCTTCTCCCCGACAGGCTCCAAAGTCTGCTGCCAACGCCAGCCACGGAAAGCCTGAGCCAATATGCCGAAGGGGAAGGAAAGGAGCATCCATGTCCAGTCCATTCCATGGAGGAGCACCTGCTTCATGCCTTGGAAATCAAAACCACGATACATCCAATAGAGGATGGCACCGCCCAGCATCAGGCTCAATGCCACCTTCACTATGTTGTTGATGGTGTTTCTCTTCTTCATATAGCATACAAAAGTAATGCAATTCAGTGGAATAACGAAACTTTTTTAGAAAAATAATCATTTTATAATGTACGCCTTTTCCCTTATAGAATTCATTGATACACATCAATCTGCTTGACACGTATCAATTAAAATCACATATTTCGCGAATAAAACTACGATTGTTTGCGCACACAGAGAAAAACTCCTACCTTTGCAAACGTAAAACAGAGACCCCAAGTGGTCAAGAGGATAACAAGTCCACAAGAAGATCTCCACAACACGAGACCACGGACAAAGGATAACAAAAGTAGAATTAAAAGTAAAGAAAGGTAAAAAGATTATGAGTATGATGACATTTATCACATTGGTAGCTGTTGCTTTCGTAGGTGCTTCTGCACTGGCTCTGACAATGGACCATATGGTCGAGGGCAAGTAAACAGCCTTATAGATTTGAAATAAAATAGAGAGAATACATAGAAGACCGGGAATGGAGCAATCTGTTTCCGGTCTTTTTTTGTGCGTTGACGGCAATTCTTTATCCCGTTTCTTGTCTATCCCCAATGTTTTTCGTACATTTGTAACCAAAGAAAAATACATATCTGCAACATGAAACAAGTAAAGCCAAAGAAAAACCTCGGTCAGCACTTTCTCACCGACCTTGGCGTGGCACGACGCATCGCTGACACAGTAGACGCCTGCCCGGCTCTGCCCATTCTGGAGATCGGACCGGGCATGGGAGTCCTCACACAGTACTTGGTGAAGAAAAACCGGGAGGTGAAAGCTGTAGAAATCGACTCCGAAAGCGTGGCTTACCTCAACGAGCGCTATCCCGAACTGCGTGACCAGATCATCGGGGAAGACTTCCTGCGCATGGATTTGAACAAGATCTTCGGCGGCAAACAGTTTGTGCTTACCGGCAACTATCCCTACGACATCTCTTCCCAAATCTTCTTCAAGATGCTCGACTACAAAGATCTCATTCCCTGCTGCACGGGGATGATTCAGCGCGAGGTGGCTCAGCGTATCGCCTCTGCACCGGGCAACAAGGCTTACGGCATCCTCAGCGTGATGATACAAGCGTGGTACGACGTGGAGTATCTCTTCACCGTCGACGAGGGCGTCTTCAACCCGCCACCAAAGGTCAAGAGTGCCGTGATACGCATGACACGCAACAACGTAAATGATCTCGGTTGCGACGAAGTGCTCTTCAAACGTGTGGTGAAGACGGTTTTCGGCCAACGCCGCAAGATGCTGCGAGTCTCGTTGCGCCAGCTCTTCACACCTCAGACTATGCCCACGCCTGACTTTTTCGCTCAAGACATCATGACCAAGCGGCCCGAACAGCTCTCCGTCCAGCAGTTTGTGGAGCTCACCTCCATGGTTGCAGACAAAGTAAACAACACTGCGCTATAAAAAAGTTGGAGAAATAGTTGCATCGTCCAGAAAATCTTTTTAAATTTGTGACTTAGAAAACTAAGCACTAAAAATATGTTAGACGTAAAGCAAACCCTCAATGGCGCCGAGGAAAAAATGAAGAAGGCGTCGAAGTATCTTCAAGAGGAGCTCGCACGCATCCGTGCCGGCCGTGCCAACGCTGCCATTCTCGATGGCGTGCGCGTAAGTTCCTATGGTCAGATGATGCCCCTCAACCAGGTAGCCTCTATCATTATTCCTGACGCTCGCACCATCACCATCCGTCCCTGGGACCGCAAGGCCATCAAGGACATCGAAAAAGGTATCATGGACAGCGATGTCGGCATCACACCGGAAAACAATGGCGAGATGGTCATCCTGCGCATTCCACAGCCCACTGAGGACCGCCGCAAGGAGCTCGTCAAACAGTGCAACAAGATTGGCGAGAGCGTGAAAGTGCAGGTGCGTACCGCACGCGCTGAGGTCAAGGAGAAGTTGAAGAAGGCTATCAAGGACGGACTCTCTGAGGATCAGGAAAAGGACGCTGAAGCCGACTTGCAGAAGATGCACGACAAATATATCAAGGAGATCGACGCCACCCTGGCTGCCAAGCAGAAAGAGGTGATGACCGTTTAATCCATGGCGCATGAGAGGACTTGTCGTAAGAAACACCGGATTTTGGTACACCGTCAAGACCGATGACGGCCAACTCGTTGACAGCAAAGTAAAAGGTAACTTTCGGCTGAAGGGTATCAGAAGCACCAACCCCGTTGCCGTCGGCGACTGGGTGCATATAGACATCAACCGGGAGGGTACTGCTTTTATCACAGAGATCGAAGACCGAAAGAACTATATCATCCGTAAGTCACAAAACCTGTCGAAGCAAAGCCATATCATCGCGGCTAACCTCGACCAGGCAATGCTTGTCATCACCGTGGCGCACCCACAGACTTCTACGACATTCATCGACCGCTTCCTGGCTTCTGCCGAGGCATACAGCGTGCCGGTGGTACTGGTGTTCAACAAGACCGATCTGCTCACCGACGAAGAGCGTCACTATCAGGACATGATGGTGACGCTCTACGACAACATCGGCTATCCCTGTCACCAGGTGTCGGCACTCACCGGCGATGGCATCGACGGACTGCACACACTGCTCAGCGGCAAGGTGACACTGCTCAGTGGCAACTCAGGTGTCGGCAAGTCTACCCTTCTCAACTTGCTGATTCCCGGCACTGAAGCCCGTGTAGCCGACATCAGCGAAGCACACGACACAGGCATGCACACCACTACGTTCTCCGAGATGGTGCCATTGCCCGACAACAATGGCTATGTTGTCGACACACCGGGCATCAAAGGCTTCGGCACGTTTAACATGGAACCAGAGGAGATCACCAGTTATTTCCCCGAAATCTTCAAGTTCTCACAAGACTGCCGCTTTGCCAACTGCACCCACACCCATGAGCCGGGCTGCGCCGTGATTGAGGCGGTTCGCAACCACTACATCGCCGAGTCGCGCTACGAAAGCTATCTCGGCATGCTCAAGGATAAGGACGAGAGCAAATATCGCGAGGCCTATTAGCCGTATGTCACTGCAACATCGGTGGAACCTACTATCTATAGTGCTTCCCCGAAAGAAATTCCAATGATCGCTGTCGTTCATTGTAAGAGTTGGTCTTGCTTACCGCTTTTCATGAAAAACTGCCGAAAGCCTAACTTTACCCCCTCATCGCTTTGTAGATAAAAGGAAAAACACTAACTTTGCTTTGATAAAAGTAAAGGATCGTTTTCATGCAAATCACTATCTCATGGCTACGCGCCAACTTTCAGACGTTCAACCGTCGATACTTCGACGGCGGGCTGCCCGAGCCACGCTACCACATCGGACGGTCGCGTACGCGACTGGGCTCTCTCTCCTTCAAGCGAAAGCGCACGTGGCGAAAGGTCGTCAACTACGACTACACACTGGGCATGAGCAACTACTACGACCAAAACGAGCACCAGTTCCAAAGCGTGTTGCTCCATGAGATGATCCACTACTCCATCGCATACACGGGTATCCGCGACTCCTCGCCCCACGGCATTGTCTTCCGGGGCATCATGGACCGACTCAACCGCGATGGCTGGGACATACACGTAAGTAGCTCTACCCGCAACCTCGCTAAGTCAGCTCTCCCGGCCCACACTTCCGGAAACCCAAATAAGCAACAGCACTTGGTGCTCGCCATAGAGATGCACGACGGTCACCATTTCCTCTCCGCTGTGAACCCACGCTTCGCCCGAGAGCTCAACAACCGGTTGCGTTCTATCAACGAGGTTAGCCACTTCTGTTGGTTCGTCACCGAAGACCCATGGTTCGACAACATGCCGCGCGTACGCAGTCTGCGGGGACGGCGCGTCGACCCCGCAACCTATCAAGAGAAGACGCAAAACATGACACCCTTCAGCCTTTAATCAACTTAGCATCCCAGAACCCATGTCCACACCACAGCAAACACTCCCCAACGACAACATCACCGCCACTGCTGACATCCGTCCCACTCCAGAGACAGAGCCAGAATTTATCCTCTATGACGATTTTGCCGATACCTCGCACCAAGTCGACTTCTTCATCCCCAATAGGTTCATCGTGGCCTATTGTCAACAAGGGACTCTGTCCGCCACCATCAACCACCAACAGACTACAACCCTCTCACATGGAGATCTGATGATTGTTCTCCCACGCACTTCCTTAGAAGACTTCAATTATTCCGATGACCTGCAGATGCTGGTACTCAGCCTTTCTCCATCTGTCATCAACGACAGCTTGCTGGCCGACAAAAATCTGTGGCCAACCATCGAGTTCGTTGCCAATCACCCGAAGACTCACCTCACCGACGACGAGAAAGAGGTCGGACAACAATATTACCAGCTCTACAAGTCCTACTCAAAACGTAAGCCGGCAAAATTCCAGCGCAACATTCTGCACACGCTGCACAAAAGCATCATCTACGAGATCGCCGACATGCTGCTCAACCGCATGGACACAATCCCCGAGAACGAGCAATACAGCCAGACCGACAACACTTTCAAGAACTTCCTGCAACTGCTGGCTATGAGTAAAGGCAAGGTCAGAAACGTCAGCTACTTCGCCCACGAGTTGTGCATCACCACGAAATACCTCTCACACATCATCAAGGATAAAACGGGGCACTCCGCCAAGCAACTCATCGACGAAACTGTGGCACAAGAGATCCGACGCCAACTCTGCTACACATCAAAGACTGTCAAAGAAATCGCCAACGACATGGGATTCCCAAGTCTGAGCTTCTTCGGTACCTACACACGCAAGCACCTCAACGCCTCGCCTGCCAATATACGCAAGAAATACAGAGCCGGGAAATAAGTTTCCCGAAGTATCCGGTACCACACAGAAAAGGCAGATATGTTGGACAAACTGACATCTTGTTTTCGTGTCCTTCAGACCTGTTTTTCCATTGTTTTCCTTTAGCCACTTTTCCGGAACCGTCGTCTGCGAAGAGAGCCTTTTGTAAAGGTTCTTGGCCAGACACCCCTTTTCACCCATTCTTCCAATTGACCAAATAGAGTTTCTCTGTAGCACGTGTAAAGGCCGTATAGAGCCAATGGTAATAGTCAGCGTTGACCATGTCGTCGGTCATATAACCCTGGTCAACATAGACGTGACTCCACTGTCCACCCTGCGCCTTGTGGCAAGTGACGGCATAAGCAAACTTCACTTGTAGGGCGTTGAAATAGGCATCGTTCTTCACAGCCCGTAGCCGCTCTGTTTTAGTCTTTAGATCAGCATAGTCCTCCATCACTTGATTGAAGAGCTGTTC
>ULKL01034728.1_pt1 | contig 9537 bp, 13 predicted proteins | sample 1951161 | NCBI WGS metagenome assembly ULKL01 (sample SAMEA4835501, study PRJEB28245) | human gut metagenome | biome: gut microbiome; material: fecal sample | place: Denmark | collected 2008
CGACGGAATAGAAACTGAAGCTTCCTTCCGTGCTACATAATATTGCTAAAAATATATGCAGCGTCCAAGTAATTGTCCACTGAATAACTACTCGCTATGGGCAATCTTATCGAGGCACCAAATAGAAAAGGTGAAAATAGCAAGACTAAGCACTATGGTAAGAGCCAGTGGAAAGTGCATCATTCTACATAATTCTGAAGTCGTAGCACTTCCATCCCCCCATCTGTCCAACATTGCACAATATATATTGTTTAACGCATGCAGGCAAAAGGTCGGCGTGACACTTCTGAACTTATAGTATAGCCACCCTAACAATAGGCCAAACGTAAATGCGCTTGCGACCTGTGAGGGGTTGATGTGCATGAGGCCAAAAAATAAAGAGGAGACAATAATGGCAAACCATGGACTTCTTCTCAGTTTTAATAACATCTCTTCGATATACTCTCTGAAGACGAGTTCTTCGGCAAGTGGGGCGAGCAAGCATGTCGACAAGAGCCCAAGTTTACTATAATCCAATACATAAAATACGTCGCGGTTTAAATCCACAAGATTTAAGAGATCGTTGATATAACTGTCAATGAACGTATAAGCAAAAGAAAGGGCAAGCATAGGGAGAATCAGGTTGAGCCGAAGCCTACGTTCTGCGCATTTCGCGACAAGAGTGTGCTTACCATATTTGTGAAAGAATATAACCAACATAACTGTCTCCGTAAAAAAACACTGAAATGGGAGCATTTGACTTCTATAGTTATCCCATACATTTAAGTCTGTATCAGAAAAAAGAAGCGACACCGAACTGATGAGGACACAAAGTAGTGGCGAAAGAAATTGAACCCAGACTAAGAATCCTATAAATACAAGACTGACCTTCTTTATAATGCGTCCTTCGAATCGATTTAATATTGGTCTTGCCATATTGCCTGTTTCCTAAAAGCTCCTTCTATATTTCATGTAGGAAATGAAATATAGAAGGAGGCATTATCTATCCTTTTACCATTCTTAGTCCTTGGGCTGCATAATACAAAATGGTCAATGCAAGATAAGTGGCATCGTATGCAAAAGACGTTTTAGCATTCGGTCTACCACCTTCGCATTCCTGCATTTCCTCATAAGAGAGGTCTTCTATGATTTTCATACATTCTCTTATTTAATGTTCTTTGACGAAGTCGCGAGCAGCGGTCTTAATATCTGACCAATTGTCAATGATGTAGCCCACCACGGCTGACCATCCAATTCTACGAAGCAGCCCACCTCCAGAATAGCTTTGCAGCTCTTTCTCAGTGAGTGGACAGAAAAATTCTCTGTTATTCATTTTACACTTAGATATGTTTATATGAAACAATGTTATACAAGTTGTCGACTTCTTGTGGTGCAAAGGTAAGAAGACATAAAATAAGTAGAGAATAATAGCACTAAAAATGTATGCTGCGTTCAAGAAATTCGGACGGAAGCACACTACTTACTTCAAAATAGCAATAACAGCACCTATAGCTCCACTACAGACACCGGTCCAAAAAGCACACTTAAAAGCAATAGTAAATCGCTGCCAAAAGATATTGTTCCTATTCATCCGTTGTCTTGTTGTTTTTCTTTGCTTTCTTTATTCATTTATATTTGGTTTCGCTTCACGTTCCGCAATCGCAAGTAAGGGTGACGAACTCCGTTGCGATAGAACTTATTATTTTATGCCGTGGTTTGATTGCGGCGTTTTTTCTTTAGCTTTAGCGTATAGTATAGGGAGATGGCCCCACCTATTAATATAGCGATGACGGAAGCTTCGGGGCCAAAGGAACCGCCTGTCAGCCATGTCGGACCGACGAGACGTGACATGATAATGGGATGCTGGATAAACGCCCCGGAAACCGGACAGCCGAAAACGTATCCTTCAAGATAGTTCCATGCCCAGTGCATCCCTATCGGTGCCCATAGCGATTGATGATAGACATAAGCTACTCCCAGCAGCCATCCCGACGTGACAGCTATGGCTAAGGCCGACCAGACGGTGGCTCCGTCATTGAAGATATGAGCAAAGCCAAAGATCACGGCAGAAAGGATCAAGGCCCAAGTCATGCCTATTCTGTCACAAAGCAGTCTGAAGGCGATTCCTCGGCAGATGATCTCCTCACCAATGCCAACGACGGCAAACAACAGCCAGCCGTAAAGTTGGTTCTGTATGTCGCAGTTGATCTTCTGCGGCTGATAGACATGTAGGCAGTATAAGCTCGCCATGATGGTTCCAAAGAACAGAACAGACACTCCCCATCCTGTCAACAGTATCTTGACATCATGTTGCGGTGTGGCAGATATCTTGGCTTTGACTCTGGTATACAGCACGAGAAACTTCCTGAACGAAAGCAGCAGTACCCAGCAAGCAACCAACGCAATTGGAATCTTTGCATAGATGGTGTAATCCATCATCAAGATGGCTTCGAAGAAGCCCATGATGAACAGAAAGCAGACGATACCTATGAAGAAAAAACATATCCATTCATAGAAGTCCATCTTGTTTCTTTTGTTGTTCATGTACAGATATTAAATCTCGATCTTAGTGATTACTATTGGACGAGGACTGGGAAAGCTATTCCTGTCAAATTGCAGACGGCATGGGCGATGAAGCAATATCTCACATCATGGTATCTGATGAATAAATAACATATAGGTATTGCAAAGATAAACGTGTCTACTCTTAAGAAGGAGTCTCCAAGATGGGCACAGAAAAACAAGACGGAGCTACACAGAATGATAACAATAGGCTTAAAGCGACTTCTCTCCATCATGCTGACAAGCCATTTTCGGAATAGCATCTCCTCAGTGAACGGGCCTAACAGACCTGTCGCAACAACAGAAATGAGCAGTGGGGATAGTTCCGTAGTGGTAGAATGTGGGTAATCGGCTTTGCTAAATTGGCAGATGAGATATATGGATAGTTGCCAAAGCAGGCCTAAAAGAACAGATATAAAGACAACTTTCATTTGTAGCCTCGACCGTTTAAACGTCCATAAGTCAAGTTTCTCAATTTTGTTTTCTACGGCTAACGCGACTAACAGAAAGGCTGAGCATGCCATAACCATCATGTCAGGTGCAGATTTGAAAGTAACAGCGTTGCTGCCCCTGTTTATGAAAAGCCCTATAAGGGGGGCGGAAACTAATATAGAACCCAACAAGCATATTATCAAGAAAGCGGTAATTCTACATAGACATTTTGTTTTGTTATAACCTATTATATTCATTATCTAATATTTTAAGCTGTCATAGTAAGTACACCATGGCATATTATTTTATTTAATATATTTACAACTCAATAGATTCTTAGCATTATATTATCATAAATACAATGGCTAAGAATCTACCAAATCATAAAATAAGATATAAATTCTCTTATTCTATTTTCTTATTCTGGACAGACTATCCAAAGATAGCAATACAAAGGTGACCAATCGACTGAAAGATTGAACCACCAAGATGGCACTGCATACAAGCTCTTGCCCATCTCTCGTGCTTCTGTGTCTTGGTTTCTCCGCCATTAACACAGACCAACTCAGACTCTGACAATTCTGTCAAGTAGGAATTTGTTAACTTTTTCATTTTTGTTCTTTTATTAATTTTACTTTGGCTGTGTAAGTTGTCGACTTCTTACTTATGCAAAGTTAAAGGGAAATTAGGACTCTTGCAAATATTATCTTGTAAATATTTGCTCTGTGCAAAATTGCTGCACGGAGTAACTAATTTAACAAATTCTTTTGAACATTGAGAACATCCTCCAATTATTTTTGTCTCTTCTTTGCCAAGAGCCTTTACATTTAACGATAGCATCATTTCGAACTTGTTAGTATAGCAAAATGTGTGCTTTGTCCTGCTGTAACTGATTTCAGCTCCCATATTTTTCAATTCTTGTAGCATGTAATACAGTTCTCTTCGCGAGACACAAAGAGTCGACGCAAATTCATCCGGGGAACCTGTTTGCTGACTGAATATCAACTTATGGATCTTGTGAATCCTTTTTAAATCTTCTATCACATACATGATTTCCTATCTTTTTAGTCGATTTCGTCGCTTTGGTTACTCCACAGGTTACGGTAGAGTTCCGAGGTCTCAATCAGTTCTTTATGAGAGCCCTCGGCGACCACCTTGCCTTTGGCCAACAAAATGATATGTTGTGCGTCCTTTATCGTGCTGAAACGGTGAGCGATGGAAATGATGGTCTTGCCCTGTAGTGACAGTTGGCGGATCATCTGTTTGACATATTTCTCAGATAGAGTGTCTAATGAAGATGTAGCTTCGTCAAAGACTATGATGTCCGGGTCTTTGTATAGTGCTCTTGCGATGGCTATACGCTGTCGCTCACCACCGGACAGCGATGCCCCGTGCTCTCCGATATAAGTATTGATGCCGTTGGGCAAGCCATTGATAAAGTCGGTAAGTCCAAGTTCTGCAATAAGGTCTGACACCTTGCGGACATCAGGGTTGAGGTCGCCGATTGCGATATTCTCAAGCACAGTGCCTTGAAAGAGTTCTATCTGCTGTGGCACGGAGCCGACATGCTTTCTCAGGCTCGTATTAGAGATTTGTGCCAAATCGTATCTGCCGATAAGAATGCGTCCTTCGTTAACAGGGTAGATGTGCTGGAGCAAAGATGCCAGCGTCGTCTTTCCGGAGCCACTCTCTCCAACGATGGCAGTAGTCTCTCCTCTATGAATGGTAAGATTCAGCTCATCGAACACGTCTTTGCGAGTACCATACCTAAACGCCACATGGTCAAAGACGATGTCGCCTATCATATCACTCTCTAGTTCTACCTTCCCGCTCTCGTCCTCTTCCTGCTCCAAATCCATAATCTGAAACAAACGGTCTGCGGCAATGTTGGCATCTTGCAGCTGCTGATTGGAAGATATAAGCGATTGCAGCGGACTTAGCACATACCCAATAATCGAATAGAACATCATCAACGTTCCGGGACTGATTTGCTTTTCGACGACAAAGCTGCTCCCCACCCACAATACGGCAATGGTAACAGCGGTAGACACGAAGTTCAGACCATTTGCTGTGGCTATGCCTCCATAAGCTGCAGAATATGTGTCATTGAGTAGTCGGACGAACCTATTCTCAGTTTTTAGATTCGCGAAATCTTCGAGACCAAAACGCTTGACTGTGACAATGGCGTTGAGTGACTCGACCAAATGTGATTCCAGATCAGCACTCTTCTCCATGATCTTCCGCATAAATCTTTTGTTCAGTCGGTTATATCCAACAAATATCAGTAAAAAGAACGGGGTCGCGCATAAAGTCACGAGTGCCAGCTTCCATGAGAATATCAGCATGACAGCAAGGGTGACGATGAGGATCATCACGTTGACGACCACATTTAGAAACACGTCATTGATAAAAGTCCGTATCTTCACAGCATCGTTTACGCGTGAGATGATTTCACCGACACGCATGGTGTCGAAGAACTGCTGGGGAAGTTTTAGGATATGCTTGTAATATCCGAGGATGAGTGAAGCGTCAATACACTGTCCCGTCTTCAAAGCTAATATGCTTTTTGTCGCCCCAATGAATGTTTGAAGAATGAGGATGACGACCATCGCCAGACTCATCATACGGAGCAAATTCATATTGCCGTCAACAAGGACATAATCGGTAATCTTGCCCACATAAACAGACGTAGATAATCCGAGAATACTACAGGTAAGCGCTCCAAAGAAAGCCTCTGTCATTACCCTGCGGTGAGGGGTGAGCAGAGAGATGAATTTAGAAAAGTTGCTCGTTGCCTCCCTCCCCACATGAAAAGTATGATTGGGTTGCATGAGCACAAGTATGCCAGTCCACATCTCCTTGAAATCATCTATGCTTTTCTTATGCATCGCGCCATCTGCCGGATCCATGTAAACGACATGTTTGTCATTCACCTGATAGATGACAATAAAGTGAAGAAGCACTTTGTTAACCACAACATGTGCGATTGCAGGAAGAGGAATCATCTGCAGAGCCTCTAACTTTGCCTTTACACCTTTGGCACTAAGTCCCAATTTCTCAGCAGCTTTGATAAGTCCAAGGATATTCGTTCCTTTCTTGTCGGTATAAGCATACTGGCGTATTCTTGCAACAGAGTATAGGAGTCCATAATATGCACATATAGACGCAATGGATGCGGCACCGCAATCAGTAATATCCTGCTGCTTGATTTTTATATGTGAGTTCATAACGTTTCTTCTTACTTCGCGTTCTTACTTGGATATTGTGTTGGATTCACCCAACTGTCCATTGATTGGTATAGCAGGTCAAACAAAGATTTCTTTGTAACCATAAAGCGAACGACAGCTGTCATTCCTTTTTTGATGTACCCTCGTTGGTGAGTTCTATCATCTGTAAGATAATTCTTGTCTAATCTTACGCGGACTTTGAATAGATAATTATTACTTGAGTCAACAACATAATCAGACGAGACACTTTCCACCTTGCCTTCCAACATACCCCATTCATTATAGTTGAGCGCGTCGATTTGAATCTTTGCTGTCATATTTGGTCTAATGAATGCTATATCTTTCGGTTTCACAAAAGCCTCAACATAGAGAGGAGCCTTTGGACTGATGACAGCAAGGCTTGTACCTGCTTGGACAGGTATGCCCGGATAGATGCCACTAAAGTTTTCGACAGTTCCAGAAACCGGTGCCCTCAAAATGAGCATATGCTTATCACTGACGTCTCCTTCTATATTTGAATGCGCCTCACGAATCTGCTGGTGTAGATTGTTCAAGTCTGTTTCCCACGTTGCATGTTTGTTTTCTACCAGTGTTTTCAGTTCATTCTGTTTATCAAGGTATTGGTAATAATATTTTTCGTACTCCTCTTCACTTATCAGTTTGTCGTCATACAGTGCTTTATTGCGTAACCACTCTGTTTTTAAGTGTCGTATATCAGTCTTCATCTGTGCGCATTGAGCTACCATGCTGTAATATTCCTGTTCGCGATTAGAGGATTTAAATGTCTGCGGACAACTGCCTTTGACAAGAAACTCAAGATCATGGCATTGGCTCAGGAAATCATTCTGTTGTGATCTCTGATAGTTAATCTTCACATCAGTATTGTCAGTTCTGAATTTTAGGATCGGCTGCCCTTTAACGACAGCATCACCCTCTTTGACATAGACTTCATCCACAATTTCTGTAACAGGGGCAATGATGGTACTCCTTTCGGTCTTGGGTCTGACATTTCCTGTCCCTTCAACAGAAACATCGACATAAATAAACGGCAATAGCACTATACATGTCATTACGAAAACAATAGCGACGGCGTAAATGATATTAGATTTAGCTTTACGTCTTGAAAGATAGTTTTCAAGCGTGTCGTTAATCCATTCACTTGGAAGTATTTGAGCATTATCCACTGTATCGTTATTTATTTATGTTGACTTCTATATCTATGTCAAAGCTATTCCCATAATAGTAGCTGCCTCGATACTTGTCATATTTGATTTCTGCTCCGATCTCTCGTAGCATCTCAAGGTCATTGTATAGTTGCCGCCTACTGATATTTAAACGTTGGGAAAACTCATCGGGATTACCTGTCGCTTTCATGGTTATCAGGTCATTCATTCGATTGATACGTTCCAAATATTTAAAAAGCAATTGCATAATATGGATTATATTTCTCTTGGATTTTTGTATAACTTAAGCAAATAGCACTGGTAGTAGTAATCAAAAAGTGCTTGCAAGCGACTACTCTCCGCCTCCAGCAATTTTACTTTGCTGTCATCAAATTCAAACAATGTGGCCTTTCCGCATTCATACTTCTTCGTCGTAAGCTTGAATGATTCTTGGTTGCTATTTACTGCAGCAGTGTAACTTGTAATTTTTGCATAGGCATTCATTGCGTGAGCATGAATTTGCGTGATTTTATGATAAAGATCGTTTTTTGCTTTCTTGAGGAGAATTTCATTTTTGTCTTTTTCTATACGTGCTTGCCGTATGCTGTTACGAGTCTCGAAGCGATTGAACAGTGGAATGGTAAGTTGCAACTGTATTTCCTGACAAAAGTTGTTCCTTAGTTGGTTGCCAAAAGATCTGTTGTCTATGCCGTTGGTCTTATAGTAATTTGTCCCAATTCCACCTACCAATGACAATTGAGGATAGAGTGCAGAGCGGCACATCTTTATTTTGTCTTCAGAACAGGATATGGAGGCTTTCTGCGACTGTATTGTTGGGTAATTGTTGATAGCCTCAGCTAAAATGGCATCTATATTGTCTGGCATCATTAGACATAGGTCATCCTCTTTCGGCTTAGCGATGGAAAAGTCCTTAGGTACCTCTAAATCTATTAACTGGCAGAGGCTAAGTTCGTCCGTAGAGAGTTGATTCTTTTTCTCGGAGACGTTCGCCATACTACTTTGCAGAGTAGCGTGTTGTTGGACAACATCCACATAACTGATTTTGCCATGCTTCAGAAGGCCTTGCAACCGTAAGGTCTGTAATGAATCTATTGAAACTTGACGCTCAGATATTTCTAAAAGCTGCATGTCCATAAGAACCTGCAAATATGCTTCGGCGACATTCATGATGAGTGTCATCTTGGCATCGGATAGGTTATGTTCTTCGACAAGGACTAGATCCCTAGTCATTCTCTTTTTGTATTGAGAACAGAATCCGTCAAATAGATTCATTTTGCCTGTAAGCGAAACGGATGTCTGCCCTGTACTAGTATTGGTATATGTGTTTTCGTACGTCAAGCTTCTGCCAAATGTATATTGTTGTGAAGCCGATGCTGATATTTGTGGAAGCCACGAATTACGTTCTGTGTTCAAATCAACATTCTTGCTTTTCACCGACAGCTCTAGCATACGCACTTCTGGGCTATGCTGCAGAGCATAGTCCACACATTCTTCTAACGTCCATTTGTGTGCAGGAGGCATGGCTGAACCAGACAACCAACAAAAGAACGTTATCATAGAAATAATAAAGATTTTTAATCTTAATTTATTGAAGAACATGATTAATTATTACGTAGTGGAGACAGACTGTCGCATTAACAATCCTTATTTAGGATCGTCAATACAACAAGTCTACCTAAAGAGATAATGTACAAAGAATTATGAAAGATACAGAGATACTATCCGAATTCAAATCATTCTACGCATCAAACTGCCCGACATAGGTTGCATTACGCAAAACTACATCCAGTGTGTAGCCGCCTTCATCAAGGGTTCCTAAGTCCAAATAAACGGAACCGCCATTAACTACAGAGTTCATCGTGTATCCTACAACATTTCCCTGCGAATCGCTTACGTAAACTTGAACGTTACCTGTATAAGCAGAAACATTTAAAGTTAATTTACCATTTTCATAGTCAGCTGACAGTCGAGTTGCTGATGGCACACGCATTCTTCTGTGTTGGAAAGTTGATCTCGCTCTAATCATTATAGGTCTTGAAATAATAGGCGAAATTCCAGATGCTAACAGCAGAAGCAAAATAAGAATTTTCTTTTTCATCATGATATTTTGGGGTTACGGCTGCAAAGTTAGACCGAAAAAGTGGAGTAGACAA
>ULKL01032018.1_pt1 | contig 9375 bp, 8 predicted proteins | sample 1951161 | NCBI WGS metagenome assembly ULKL01 (sample SAMEA4835501, study PRJEB28245) | human gut metagenome | biome: gut microbiome; material: fecal sample | place: Denmark | collected 2008
CACACTTTCCTAGCCTTTTCCCTGCTTTATCATTTCTTGTATTTTCTGACTATCAGTTAGTAAACTCACTTTTCCACATTTCCACATTCTGTTGCAAAGATAATAAGTTTATATCTTTTGAGCGCCTAAATCCGTTGAAAACTTGTCTAAATCGGCTTGGATAACCCTGTGGATATCCACTCTGGGTAGGTTTCGGCCGTGGGTCGGTGGAAATCCACAAGGTTATGAGAAGATTGTTCCCCTGCTTTTCCACGGGGTTTTCCACAGATTTATCCACAATGAGGCACGTATGCTTCTATCAAACCGATTCGCCTATCGCCGTCCTTTTTCTACTTGAAGGGTGTAACACTACGCGTATTCTTCTCCGTAAATCTCTATGATCCGTCCTCTTCAAGAGGGGGTGAAGGCTCTGCAAAGGTAATACTATTTTTGGTATTTTACCTCTACTGGTTGGAGTAAACACAAAAAAAGTATTATCTTTGCGGTTGCTGAAGATCCATTATAAATGAATACTCATTATGAATAAAGATATGAATAAACGTCCCTTCTCCTCCCGCAAGCGGGCTCTTGTGGGCTTCGCCGTGGTCTGCGTGGTGCTCCTCGCGGCCCTCGGCCTGGGCAGCGACTATATGTTGCGTTATGCCCTCCGTCCGTCAATGGAACACAGCCACGACCTCTCTTGGCGCTTCCACAACATCATCGACGAAAACCCGCAGTTGCGCCCCTGGGCCGACAGTCTGCAGCGCCACCAAGCCCTGCGCGACACTTTTGTCACCATGCCCACAGGCGAGCGCCACCACGCCACCTATATCCTCGCTCCCCGCCCCACCGACCGCGTGGCCCTCCTCGTCCACGGCTATGAGGACAACGGTATGGGTATGATGCACATCGCTTCCATCTACCACCACATGGGTTTCAATCTCCTGCTCCCCGACCTCCACGCCCACGGCCGCAGTGAGGGTGAGGCCGTGCAGATGGGTTGGCTCGATCGCCTCGACGTGATGCGCTGGATGGAGGTGGCCAACAGCCGTTTCGGTCATGATGGTAGCACGCGGATGGTGCTCCACGGCGTGTCGATGGGAGCTGCTACCGTGATGTGCGTCTCGGGCGAAACGCTTCCCTCCTATGTGAAGTGCTTTGTCGAAGACTGTGGCTACACCAGCGCCTGGGACGAGTTTGAGGGTGAACTCCACGACCGTTTCGGCCTTCCCGCTTTCCCCCCTGCTCCATGCCTGCAGCGCCCTTTGTCGTGTCCGCTACGGCTGGAGCTTCGACGAGGCCTCGCCTCTGCGTCAGCTGGCCCGTTGCCACAAGCCGATGCTCTTCGTCCATGGCGACCGCGACACCTTCGTGCCTTTCTCCATGCTGGCGCGCCTCTACGCTGCCAAACCGCAGCCCAAGGCGCAGTGGGTCAGTCCGGGCAGCATCCATGCGCGTAGTTTCCACGACCATCCCGTCGCCTACGCCGCCCACGTCCGTGCCTTCGTAGGCCAATATATTTCCCTGGGTGATTCCCTTAAGTGAAACGGCAAAAAACAAGGGTCTATACGCCACTTATCATTGTGGCACATAGACCCTTGATGTTGAGTCGATCACTATTCCATCATCTTAGTCGGCCCATATACTTCCGTCCTTTTCGCGATATTTCTCTATATTCTCTTCGTAATATAGTTCAGTTGCTTGCTTGAGCTCAAATTTTGTGAGAGATGTTGCAAAAAACGTCTGTGCTTGGATAGCCACGCTATTTGTTTCCGGCTTGATATAATTTTTCTTTTTCATAATTCTCATTCTTTATTTGATGACTATTTTCATGGTTTTTCCACCACGTTTCACAATGTTAATGCCCTTCTGAGGCTCATTGAGGCGACGGCCCTGCAGGTCGTAGTATTCCGCCTTCCCATCGCCTATAGCATCGAGATGATCGATGGCTGTCGTCTTGTCGCTGATACTGATGTTCAGCGTTTTGGCGCCTACAGTTTCAGAATTGTAAACAAAGTAAGCACGGAAAGGCTTGCAGGCCACTTTTGTGGTCTTTTCGTTCTCCAGCAGTTTAGCAGGATTCATCAGCATGTTGCCCTTCACGATGAAGCAGTTGCCATCCGTATCCTTGTTGAACTCCTTTTGTTGATAGATACCCACAAACTTGTAGTTGTCGTCCTCAGTAGTCGCGGGTGAAATATTACTTTTTATTGACGAATTTTCTATAGAGAACTGGAGCTTGGTCTCCGCCTCTTTCATCATGATGACAGCAGGCGTACCAGCCTGGATTACTTTCTCCATTTCCTTGAGTTCTACGCCATCTTCTGTAGTCGAAAGCAGACGGAAGGCGCGGAAGTTCTGACCATCGAGTGAGACTTCAAACGGTAGACAAAGCGTAGCCCATTTTGTACCTTCCTTCATCGTGCGACTGTATGCGGCCTTTTTAGCTACGAAGTTATTGAATAGATATAAATTTTTGTCGTCGTTAAGGTTGAGATGATTTGCTGTAAGTCCATTATCTATTACAGCTCCTATCCTCTCCTCACCCGATTTGGCCACCAGTTCCTCGAAGTAACCATCTTTGAATCTGTTAGCATGTGTTTTGTCCACGACCTCAGTTTTAAAGTTTGGAAGTTTCAGACAACCATAAAACATACTATTTGAATTGGTTACTTGTTCCGTTGTGAATAATTCTTTCGCATAGATATGTTCCAACTGTGCCGTACCTTGGAACATGCCATTCATATATTTTACTTTGGCTGTATTGAAGCTTGATAAATCGATCCAAGTAAGCTGGTTGCAATTCTTGAACATATAAGCCATGTCCGTTACGTTTTCAGTATTGAAGTTCGACAAGTCAAGTGAACTTACTCCGCAGGCATTGAACATATGAGCCATGTTCGTTACGGTATTCGTTTTTAAATGAGTTATATCGAGAGATGTCAGCGCCCTGCAGAAGCAGAACATCTGCCTCATATTCTTTACATTGGTAGTGTTCAGATATTCCAGGCCTGTAATGGATTTCAGATTATCGAATTCATTAAACATGTTTTCGCATGTTGGTACCGCATAGTTTTTGAAACTCTCTTCTATGATTACCGAAGTGGCACTCTTTATTTCTTCTGTCCAATAATGAAATGAAGAAAACTTACCATTGAACCAATTTGGGTTGTCTGACTTATTGTAAAACTTCACCACCGTTAGATTCTCATCTTCCGTTGCTGAAGGAATATTATATAAAAATGTAAGAACTTTTGTGGTTTTATTGTATTCTGCGCGAGCTATTGGTTCTGTGGAAGCAGCCTTATAGGATAAGGAAGACTTGTTGACGCCACCTTTTGCCAGCAATAGAGTTGGTAGCAAGAGTAGCAACATGAACAACAGAGCAATAGTTTTTACTCTCGTTGCCTTTAGGACTGTGCCTGTTTGCAGTTCCTTTGATTGATGTGTGAAATGTAACATTATGAATATGCTTTAATTAATTTGACTTGACAATCCATTGGATCTTATATTGTGCGACACAAAATTAGTGTTTTCCCATCAATCAAAGTGTCCACTTCCCCTACGTAGGTGTCCATTTCCTACCAAAAAAAGTGTCTCTTTCGGGGGGAAGGAGACACCTTGAACGTATTTTTTTAACTATTTTTTTCTTTCCAGGCCGTAGGCGAGCAGCCCTCCTTCTCCTTGAACATGCGGTAGAGATAGGAGCGGGATGAGAAGCCACATTCCGCAGAGATGACGTCGTTGCTGTAGTCGGGATGCTCCAATATCATCCGCTTGGCAGCCTCAAAGCGCACCTCGGCCAGCCAGATACGGAAGGTGGTGTTGTAGCAGGAGGAGAGGTATCGTGACAACTCCGTTTTGGTGATGCTTAGCGAGCGTGCCAGCGAGATCATGTTGACCGATGTGTCTTTATATCCCCTGCTGGCGCACCAGGCGTCCAGCTTCTCGCGGATGATCTTCTGTCGTGCTGCAGCAAACTGTTGTTGTAAAGTTTCTTCCTTCTTGTCCTGTTCAACATTCTGCTCTTCAGCGCAGGGTGCAGCCTCTCCACCATTTTCTGTTTGCGAACTTTCCGTCTGCTCGGTCTCCGTCTGCGTGCTTTCCGTCTCTGTGGCTTTTATTTGCGTGGTTTCCATTTGCCCGTTTTCCATGACGGCATAGTTTTCTTCCACATCCTTATCCAAAAGTTCCTCGGCAGGGTTGTAGTTATATCCCAGCGACACAAAACTGATCGTGAAGAAAAGCAAGGCAAGCAGTTCCAAGGGTCCGATGACATATAGAAAATCGGTGGAAAGCACGGCGACAGGCATGGCTATAATGAGAAGGAAAAGGATGATCACGCTGGCGCGTGCGAATCTCACGTAGGGCAGAATATCGTTGCACGCCATTTCCTCCAGCATCTTCCTGCGCTTTCTGATTTCCACTATTATCATCACGTGACAGTAGGCCAAATTGACGCCAAACAGGAAGACCATCACATAGAGCCAGTTGCCAATATGGAAACTTCCGCTCTGGCTATAGCCTACACCGAAGATAGCGAGTATGGCGGCATAAATAGTGGCACAAACGACGTTCATCTTTCGGAGATTGGCGTGCATAGCCTCGATATTGTAGATGCCCATGGCGATGAGCGTGAAGCAGGGAGGATAGACCAGCATGTTGAATATGGCTCCCTCATCGTCGCCTTTCGCCCGAAATTCCCCCCCCCATTTGTGCCAGAAACTGCAGGGCCAGTCCCACCATGGCTGCGAATATCAGCCATCGCGACTTTTCGTATCGGCGGTTCATCCACTTGATCTGTAGTCGTGTGATCCCCAAGATGATGGCATTGATCGACACGAAGAGAAAGCAGGTAAACTGTAGAAGAAACAAACTATCCATTTCTTTGTTTTTTTATATTTGGCATCTATCAAGACCCGCTTTCCACTCTTTATGTCCGTGGGGTGTGAATCCGCTGCAAAAGTACAAATATTTTTTTAAAACGAATAATTTGTTGCCCGCCTTTTGTGTAATGTTTTTCAGGCTTCCTTCGTAATGCCGCAGATGGCAGCGTATTCTGGGTCAAAGCTATCCAAAAAGATCATTCATTTTCACCTCACTATTCACCCATCCGCTATGCGTGTTCCGCTTCACCCCATACGTCGTGATAAAAGTATGTAGCAAGGCCTTCTTCGTCTTGGTCGCCACGGCAAATGACGACATTCTTTCTCGCAGCCGCTGCTCATAGTTGGCATCTATGACAAATTCGTCCTTGGCGTATTTCATCTCACAAATATTGATTGCTCCGTCAGCACGATCTATCAGCATGTCTATCTGACCTCCTCGCCACTCCGCACCGGTAGCATCCGCAAACGGTCTGCAAGACCAGGAATAGACATTTGCCAACACGCCTGAAATCCCCAATGCCTTCTTGATCTGTGGGATATGGTGGAAGCAAACCTGCTCAAAAGCATAACCACTCCAGGCTGTTCGGCTTCCCGAATTGCGCATGTTGCTCCAATAGCTTTTGTCCTGCCCACTGTTGTTAGCCACAAAACGGGTGTAAAACAGTGAGTATAAATCGGTCAACTGATAAAGTGCGTCCCGTTCACTTTTTCCTATAGTAGCGTATTTCCTTATAAAATCACATTTCTGCAGATTCTCCAGGATTTCTGACAACTGTCCGCCACTTTTCAGTTTCAGCTCATCCATCAATTTCTTGCGTGTCATCCCCTTCATTTTTTGCGAGAGTACCTCTACTATCTTGCGATAATGCTTGGAGTCGTGGAAGAGAGATCGAAAGAGAAAACCGAATTCTCCACGCAATGGCGCATCCTGCGAGAAAAGCAACCTATCGATACACGCGTCCAAGGGCACACCTCGCTCCAGCATGTCAAGATAGTAAGGAATGCCACCCAGTATCATATACACATCCAACACCTGCTGGCGGGTAAGCTTGAGCCCTTTCAGTTCGTTTAAGAACTGCTCAGTCTCGCCCAAGGAGAATGGAGAGAGGTAGATCTGACGAGTCACGCGACCGTACAACCCTCCCTTGTCGCCTATAAACTTTGATAGCATCCACGTGGTGGAAGAACCACACACGATCAGTTTGAGATTGGGAATCATAGAAGCCCATGAATTCCAAAAGAAACTGAAAGCTGCGATGAAATTGCTTTTTGGTGTATCCATCCACGGCAACTCGTCAAAGAACAGAACAATCGGGTCTTGCTGAGATATTCCCGACAGATATTCCCGCAAAGCAGCAAATGCCTCAAACCAGGTTTTCAGTCTGGGTACGGCTTGCTTGGAATACTGCTCCAATGCCATCCGAAACTGCTCCAGCTGCACTGCGCGCTCCACTTCGTACATACCTATAAACGAAAAGGCAAACTGGTCATTGAACATTTTTCGGACCAAGAAAGTCTTTCCCACACGCCTGCGACCATAGATCGCTATCAGCTCGGCCTTGCTACTTTCACAGCGCTCCTGGATGAGTTTTTGCTCGTACTCACGCCCTATAATCCCGTTTACACCCATAACTTTCTGATTTTATTCGGTTTATATCTCCATCTTACAGGTGCAAAGATACCAAAAAGATCTGAATCGTGCAAGGATAGTACCGCCATAACTCTTTATTTTTCGTGGTTATGGCTGACTTATAGGCGATAACTTAGCCATAACTCGTTTTTTTTGATGGTTATGGCGGTGTTATCGCCACACCTGGCTTTCTTTTCATCCATGATTTTTTCTTGTTCGTTTTAGGGTTTGACAAATGAGTTTTGCTTTGGCCTGGTAGATCTCGAAGAGCTTTTACGTTGACGAATCTTGCCGTGATGCTGTAGTTGTTCATTGCGCTTAAGGTATTTAAAGGTGTTATAAAATGGAGACCTTGCCGATGATAGCTTTTTTCTGGTTCTTCCGGAAAATCGAGTGATAGGGTTTGTGTTGTTGCCAATACGTCCTGCTGAGTTAGGGAAAACAACAAATACAACTTTTACAACAAGTTACAACCTTTTTTCTGCAACACCAATCATTGAAAACATTTTCTGAAGATACTTGTTTCTGCAAACGCTGAAGTACCCTTGCTGTCCACACATGAATATATGATTTGTTTTGACTGCTACGAATCAAGTCAAACTCCACGATGTAACAAAGATGTAACGTAATCGACAATAGAGTCTTTGTTCAAGGGCAAAGACGACCAAAAGGGCTGTTTTCCTCATGTAGGAGATCAGTCTTAATTGTTGTGTTCGTTTACCGTTTTTGTCTTGTGTGTAAATACGAAACGTGGCAATAGGTTGAAGTGGGTAGCCGCAGCTTGCTTGCGGATACTACAGTGGAAAGAATGTGGGAAAATGCAGTGATCAAGGCTTTTTGTTTGGTGCGGGCTTTGTTAAATGGATACGGACAATTAGTTAATAGTTCGTTAATTCATGCTAATCGCCTTGCATTCGGCTGAGCGAGAGGTTATCTTTGTATAGATGCCTCGTCTTGGCAAATCGAGTGTTCTTTGTCTTTGGACGAGAAACTGGGTACTGTGAGTTGGTAGAATATAAAAAATAATACATATAAATATTGATGGAGAAATTAAACTTTTTGTCAATCTCTTCGCTTGGAAACAGAAGCATATCGGTCTCGTATCATTCTCGTATTGATCCCGTATCGATTCCGTATTGATCCCGTATTGTTCTCGTATCGTTCTCCTATCGTCCTCCTATCATTCTCGCTTCCGGAAGCGGAAACAATACGGAAACGATACGGAAACGATACTTGGGGGGAGGGAGGATGAAGCGAGGACGATAGAAGGTGGAAGCGTGGTGGATACGTGGAGGCAAGGGAGAAAAGAAAATCCACCAGTGGGCCTCCTCGATGGGAAACTGACTGGCGGATTGTGGAAGTGGAAGTATTGGAGTGAGACTCCAGCGGCTCTAAGTATGTGGCGATCTTATCTCACCACGACCTTCTTGCCACCGACGACATAGATGCCGGCGGGAAGGCCCTTGAGGCTCTGGGCGTTTTTGCGCACCAGTTGTCCTGTGAGGGAGAAGATGTCGCAGGCCTTGCCGCCGAAGAGGGTCTCGGCGGAGACGCCCTCGATGGCCGTGGAGGGCGTGATGGTCAGCTTTCCGTTGGTGCGAGAGCAGACGAGCATGTACATCACCAGGGCCTTGTCCTCCTCCTTGTTTTGCAAGAACTGGTCGCCCTTGGAGAGGATCTTTTCCGACGGCCATCCCCTCACTTGGCGGATGAGGGGTGTGTACTTACTGTGGCTGGAGGCCAGTGACGTAAGCGAATGGATAAATAGTATGAGGACCAGCAGCGTCCTGCCAATATGATTTTTCATTTTGTATCGTCTTGTGAAGTGGGGCCTTGGGGCGGATGAAGCTGCCTGGCCTTCGCTGTGTAAGTGTTCTGATTTCGCCACATCGGGCAGGAGTGGCGCAACCTGTGTACAAAGTTAGCATTTTTTAGTCAAAAAAGAGCCCTTGCGGAAATAAAATCCCCATTATTTAGTATAGGAATCAATTATTTTTTATACCTTTGTACGCGAATATGGACACGGCGTTGCGTTGGTCCTTTCACAGGGTAACATCAACAAGATAACAGCCTGTCTTTTGATAAGTGAACGGTATAAATATTATCAATACAAAACATTAATAATTCTATTATGATTTATTCATCGGAAGTAAAGAACATGTGCGTTGTGGCCAAAGGCCCCAACCATGGACCTGCTCCCATTCCTGAGGAGGGAAAGTGGGTTTATGCCAAGGAGATCGCTGATATTTCGGGTTACACCCACGGTGTGGGATGGTGCGCTCCCCAGCAGGGAGCCTGCAAGCTGTCTCTCAACGTGAAGGACGGTATCATCCAGGAGGCGCTCGTGGAGACCATCGGTTGCACGGGTATGACCCACTCTGCCGCCATGGCATCCGAGATTCTTCCGGGTAAGACGATCCTTGAGGCACTGAACACCGACCTCGTCTGCGACGCCATCAACACGGCTATGCGCGAGCTCTTCCTCCAGATTGTCTATGGACGCACGCAGAGCGCTTTCTCTGAGGGCGGTCTGACCATCGGCGCCGGTCTTGAGGACCTGGGTAAGGGTCTTCGTTCACAGACGGGTACGCTCTATGGCACGGTGGCTAAGGGTACGCGCTACTTGGAGCTGACCGAGGGCTACATCACACGCCAGTTCCTCGACAAGGACAATCAGGTCTGCGGCTACGAGTATGTTCACCTCGGCAAGATGATGGAGGCCATCAAGAACGGTATGGACGCCAACGAGGCTGTGAAGAAGTTCACGGGCAGCTACGGTCGTACCACTGCCGAGCAGGGTGTTGTTAAAGCGATTGATCCACGTAAAGAATAATAAGGAGAAACATAACTATGATTAGAAAGGTAAGTTACGAAAGT
>ULKL01009782.1_pt1 | contig 9176 bp, 10 predicted proteins | sample 1951161 | NCBI WGS metagenome assembly ULKL01 (sample SAMEA4835501, study PRJEB28245) | human gut metagenome | biome: gut microbiome; material: fecal sample | place: Denmark | collected 2008
GCCGCTCCTTCGCCATCAAAGATATCCTCAAAGAAGCATGGGAGACTGTCGAATAACCGCCTCACACTGATAAATCAATTAAACTATTTCTCACAGATCCCACAGATCCTATCTATTATAAATCCGTGTAATCCGTTAAATCCGTGTGAAAAAGTCACACAGATCCCACAGATTTCCACAGATGCACCACTATTATCCGTGCAATCCATTAAATCCGTGAGAAAAAGTCACACGGATTTCACGGATCTCCACAGATTCTAATAACCATAATCCAGATTCCTCTATGTCTCCATGTGAGCTATCAGAGTTTCTCTATATACCCGAACACCTCATGGGCGTTGAGGCACGGACAAGCCTTGGGCGTAGTCCCCGGCAGATCACGATGCCCGACAATCTTAGCATTGGGAAACATCTTATGAAGGATGGTCAGCAGGTCGGTCAGGCGTTCCGTTTGAGCCGACGTGCGTGTGTCGCACGGCAGTCCGTTCTCGTCCAGTCCGCCCTCGTAGCAGATACCAATGGAACAGTGGTTGTACGGCACGGCATGAGCACCGACCTCCAACAGCATCCGATGCTGCGTCATCGTACCATCGCGACGGATATAGAAATGATACCCTATCTTACGGAATTTGCGTGCGCGATGGTCACGGAGCAGATGCTCCACCGTGTAGTCTTGATTGCACCTTGTAGCCGAGCAGTGCAGCACCAAATACTTTATGTCGTCGGCAGACATCAAATATCTTTGCCTCATAAATCTATAAAATTAAAAATTGAAGATAATAAATTCTCACAGAGCGCACTGATACTCACAGATTTAATCTTGGTTCAAGTCATCGTGAGCATCATGCTCATAATCCGTGGAATCTGTATAATCCGTGTGAAATGAACCTCAGTGAGACCTTTCGTCATACGGCAGAGATCAGAAAGTTATAATCCAGCAAATTACAGGTTCATCTCTCTGCGTTCTTAGTGGCTCTGCGTGAGAACTTTAAATGCTTTGGTAAAACACGAATGCCCAAGACATGGCTTATAGCCAGTAATGAGACATTCGTGTCCTGGTGAGAGGAAACTATACAGCACCTACGCAAGAGCTGACAGTTAACGCTGTCATGGCAGCGATGATTGCTTGCACGATGGCGTTGATGATTTGCATCCACGAGATCTTGTTTGGATTCTTTTCTGACATAGCTTAAAAAATTAAAGGTGAATAAAAAAAGAAGTCTTGAAAGGGTGGCCCGTCAAGCAGGCCACACACCACTACGGCTTAGTAGTGTCATCCGTTTGCGAGCCCGCGTCTGTCTCAGCTGGCGTGACCGACTTCGTGGTGGCCTTCGCCGCCTCCAGATCTACGGTAGCCGCGCCCGCCTTCTCTGCCTTGAGCGTAGCAGCTTGTGCCGTACGACTGGACACCGGATTGAACTGAGCACGACCTATCAGGTTCTCGAAGTCAGATCCCGGCGTGAAGACGATGTTCACTGCCTTGATATTCGACGCAGAGAAGTCCTCCAACTTGTCTGCCCCATCGCTGCTTAACGAGATCCAGAAGTTGCCGAGTTCCCCCATTTGCACCTTCTTGCCTTCGAGCAGCATCTCAACCAGGCACTCGCACATGTCGATGATCACGCCACGCACCGTTCCGCGTGAGAAGACCCCATTGTGGGTAGCGATGTGCTCCACAAACTTGCTGAAAGACATCAGCTCTCTCATTTGAGGCTTTGCGTAAGCCTTTAACGCAGCATCCTTATCCATCGGATTGTGCTGCAAGTAAACAGAATAATCAATCATACTTTTACTGTTTAATTGGTGATGTTTATTATTACTACTGTGAACATTACGATGTAAGTCTGAGTGGATACGACCGGTCATGCTATCACTCATAACGAACCATCGATAACTGAATCACACTGCAAAATTACTACGGCAATGAAGTGAAAGCAAGAAAGAAACTTCGTTTCAACTTTCTTTCTATTTCATTCCTCATTATCAACAAGTTATATCAAGAAAGAGAAAGATCTTTATCTACATTTATAAATAACTTTTCATCCTAAACTACGTACTACAATAATGAAGATAGACATTACTGGTAATCCTGGTACGGGCAACACATTCCAGGAGTTCAACATACAGCATGTTGACAACTTCAACCCTAATGCCACCACGGTTATCAACAATTACAATAATGGTGTCAAGCAGACTTCACAAGAGAGTGACCGCCAAGATATTGTAGAGAAAGACACGGCACCCATTAAGGTAGAGATACTCAATTATGTCAGCAAGCTAAAACCATACTTGGCAGATGAATGGAAAAACAAGTATGACCAATTGTGGGACCATATTCTAAGCATCCCGCAGGTTGCAGAAAAAGTCTATACGATAGGAAAGCAGCAAGGCACCAATTTCAACCGTAAACTTGTCGCACACATTATATATATGATCGGTCATGAAGGAGTGTTCAAAGATTATAAAGCTTCCCAATTTGCCGAGAGTCTTGAAGGAGATAAAGAGCATTCCGTACGCGGAGATCTCGGAAATGGACCCGACGACACAATCAGCTCTGAGGTGAAGAAACTGTTGAAGGAAGCTGGTTATTGATAAAAAAAGATGGAGTTAGATATTAAAGGTAATCCTGGAGATCATAATACTTTCCAAGACAATCATGTAGGCAGCACGTTAAGCTTCAACCCCAATGCAACGGATGTACAAATAAATCAATATCTTCAACAACAAAGCTATGACAACAGACTTATCAACTGTTTCCGAAAGCTCCAAGAAGAGGTGAAGCATGAAATCAAGCTTCAAAAGAAGTTGGACGATATCAAACGCTATCGAACACGATTGCCACATACCATAGGCCTTCAGGCGAAACTGCAAGATGGAGGCTTCTCCAAAGGCGCTATTGATAAGGCGTGCAGGCAGAAACAATATTATGCCAAGAAATCAACAAAATATCAGTACTATGAGGCCGCACAGCAGATTGACAGCTATCTGTATGCCATCGTCTGCAACCGTTTTGATACCTACGTGATGCCCTTAATCGTGAAGCAATCACCACTAGAAGACATTAAAACGGCAGTCTATGAGCAGGTCATCAGGCCCGTAGCTGACAAATTGGCAATCAATGGAACAGAAGACACCGTGCTTCGGTATAACATAGACGACATTTTCGGCATGCTCTATTATTTGACCGGGAACTGCCACATCAATTGGAAAGAATACAATGTATAATCCAGCTTTCGACACGTATAACGGCATCTACCGAATGCTGCATATCATGAAGTATCTGAATATGGAAAAGGGTATGGAAGTGGATCGGTTACGTATCTTCGACTACTACCTCCTCTTCCCGTACAAGATATACAAGATACACTTGAAGAAAACAGAGGCGACCTTCAAGGATTTGCGCAAAAAAGTGAAATGCACACGTAATCCATATAATGTATCACCCAACGACCGCAGATTCTTTGAACGTCTCCGGCCTTACCAGATGATCGCACTCAGCCATATCGCCAGTTACGGCATTATAAGTACAGAACTGTTGCTTCAACAAAAAGTAAAAGTGGTTGATGCAGATAAAATGCAGATGGTGATATCCAGACTTGAGAAATTACCCGCCTTAGAACGCAACGTATTGAGCTGGCTCTCCTATTGCTTCCGTGACACGCCGCTCAAAGGCGCGTACGGATTGAAGTACCGTACAGAATTATTAGAATATAAATACGATGGCTGTTAGTATCATTGTCAACCGTCTCTATGTGCTAACCGAAGAGGGTAAGGTCGCATACGATGAGCATTTCCACCACGGAGTAAATATCATCCGTGGTGAGAACAGCAGTGGAAAATCCACCATCACACATCTGCTTTTCTACGGTCTTGGTGGAGACTATACCCACTTTGTCGCTGAGGCACGCCGCTGCTCACGCGTCATGGTTGAGGTCAGCTTGAGTGAAGCCACCCTTACGCTTTCCCGTCGAATATGCAAAGACGACACAGGAAAGGTGCTGTCACAGCAGCCCATGACCATATATTGGGGCTCCCTTGATGAGGCTCTTACTGGCAACTGCCAATCTGAGACTCATGGCTATCAATCCACAGCAAACAAGCGCAGCTTTTCAGAGGTTTTATTTCATATCTTAGGAATACCTATTGTAAAGGGCGACAGTAACATCACCATGCATCAGTTGCTCCGCCTGCTTTATATCGATCAGGAATCCCCGACCAGTTCTCTGTTTCTATACGAGCCCTATGACGAAAAGACAACTCGCGAGACGGTTGCTGATTTGTTGTTAGGGGTGTTCGACGACAAGCTCTATGAGGCAAAGAGGAAGAAAGAAGATTTGGAAGACAGGCTCTCTGAAGTGAAGTCAGACCTGCGAGTGTTCGGACGCATACTCAATCAACAGCAACGCTCACCGAAATATATACAAGGGGAGATTGCCAAAAAGAACAAAGAGATAGAGGAGCTGGACTCCCAGATCGTGAAGTTAAGACACGGAGAGGAATTAGAGAAGCCCCCAGTGCCACTGACGGAGAAGCTGAAACAGGATGTCATCAACTTAGAAAGAACCTCAAAGGATATAGATGAAACAATTGCAGGTCTCGATTACGACATTCAAGACACGACATTGTTCATTGATGAAATAACACGAAAGCAGACAGCATTAAACCATTCGGTAAGCACACGAGAGATACTGGATACCCTGACGTTGGAATACTGTCCAGAGTGCCTGTCACCCCTACCCCAGGATACACCGGAAGGCGTCTGCCATCTTTGTCATCAAAAGGTGGAAAGTCAGAATGGCGTCACCCAAGCCAGAAGACTTATTCAAGAATTGGAATTTCAGAAAGAAGAGTCTAAGAACATCCTTGCAGATGATAAGGCTAAGCTGATGCATGCCCAAGCAAGGAAGAAAAGTCTCAAAGTTCAGCTAAGAGATACGCATAAGCAACTTGACTTGCAATTGGGCAGAGGCAGCAATAGTGTTGCTGGAAAAATAGAGGATTTGAACTTCCAAAAAGGTGAGATCAAAGGCGAGCTCCTACAATATTACACCATGCTTGAGAGCGCAGAAAAATATGCCCAATATCTGGAAAGTAAAAAGATTCTGGAAGAAGAGATCAGGGCCACCGAAAAAGCCATCAAAGATCGGATGGAGAAACAGGAAGTAAGGCGGGAGCAAGTTATGAAGAAGATCCAGGAACATGGTGTCTATTTCCTCAAACACGATGAAGACCGGCAACGGAATTTCATAGGCGCGACGCCCTCTGATTTCACGATAGACTTCACTAACAACATCTTCTTCCTTCGTGACCGGAATTACAAATATAGCGCCTCCTCCACCTTTTTCTTAAAGCTAGTAGCCCGCTTCTCTATATTCTTTGCCTCATTGGACGTCGCCTCCATGCGCTATCCCCGCTTCATCTTCGCGGATAACATGGAAGACAAAGGAATAGAAATCGAAAGGGCGCAGAAGTTCCAAAAGACGCTGATCGACAGCCTTAAAAAATACGATACGGACAGTTATCAGGTCATCTATACCACATCGTATATCACCGAAGATCTTGACCACAGCAACTACGTTGTTGGTGAGCATTACAACATGCAGCATAAGAGTCTTAAAAACGTCAACTTCTGAGGAACATAAGTTCACAGCCTCATCAACATAGGTTCGTGGGCACAAGAACATAGGTGACAAGAGCAGAGAACATAGGTTCGTAAATAAGGTATTCGTGCCATCCGTGTGAATTTCCCCAGTGCATCATGCACGAAGAATCTGCGAGATCTGCGTAATCAGCGTGGAATAAAAAAGTCATCCGTGAGAAAGCTCACACAGATTTCACTCCACGGATGCAAACGTCTTATCTTCCGCCTTGACTCACGGCACAAAAAATATTACCTTTGCGGCATCAACTTTAAAACAGAAAAGTTATGCCGAAAGAAAAAGTCAATTATCAGGAAGTCTACGATCTGTATCAGCTGTGCAGTGAACTAAGGATCTAAAGGAGTTCTGCTCCGAGTATGGTGTCAACTATGACAGTCACTTGAGAACTTCATCAAGGACGGCAGGGTGCAGATCTCAAACAATCTCTGTGAACAGAGAATGAAACCAGTAAAACAGAACTTGAAGAACTGCTAGAATATAGAAAATGAGAATGCTGCTGAAAAGACACCATCCGATGCCCTGGTCATGAATACTTCGGAGTATCAGCGAGTGCTCAGCAAGGCATTGAGCTATACTTCCGATAAGAACTCCATCGTTACGATCGGTATTAAGTCAAGCCGCCTAGAAACAGGCTATGGCCATATCGCCGCAGCGTAGGCAATGACATCCGATACGAGTTAGATAAGGGTGACCAAAGTAAACTCAATAAGATGTTCTCGGCATCGGTGACGATACTGTTTCAATGAAGATATATCATGTTATATAGTGTTTTGCTATGGACAAAAATTTAGTATTTGAATATTTGGTTTTCCGTTTGAATGAATGGAAATTGAAATTAGAAAAAGAGAAAATAAAAGTACCGGTTTTCACAAAGTTACGTCTACAAAAAATTCTTTTTCTTATATGTGCTTGGAAAGCTGAAAGCACAAACCGAAAATTATTGAAGATATTCAATCAATTTTATGCTCTACCATATGGTCCTGTGGAAATGGATATATATGAAGCAATGAAAAATCACATAGCTTTTCAGTATATCAATTTCGATGGGAATGAATGTATTTATAACAATTTAGAAGAATCTATGTTTGTTTCTGTGTCAAAAGAATGTAGGAACTTGATAGATGAAGCTGTGGATGATTTTTCTAACGACCATAGGCAATATCTGACAATGCCTGTATTTGATTTGGTTGATATAACACATAGGTGGTCTGCCTGGAAGATTACAATGGATATAGCAACTTTTTTGGGAAACAAAAAAGAAAAAATGTCAGTGGAATGCATCTGCAGTTCTATAAAGGCTTTCTAATTTACGATGGAATCAGAATATACAAAAGAAGAACTAGGTCGGTTTAAGGCTATTTTTTCAAGTACCTGGGTAGATACTTTAAAGTGGTCTGTATCTGCGAAACAAGCTTTTACGGAAGGAAAGCAGGTGATTAATATGTTTCGTGAAGGCTTTGTTGTCAGTATGTCGAAATTAGTGTTGTCAGGAGACCATTTGTTGAATGAAACAAAGTCTTTGGATGAGTTGTCTGCTATACTAAATGGAATGATAGAGGATGTGGATCCTCGAAAGACATTAAAGTCAAGACTGACAATAGAGTATCAATCTATGCTGAAAGATTTGATAGACGTTATTCGTTTAGTTAAGAATCACATAAGGCAGACAAAGAAAAGGTTTCTGCCAAACAATATTGTAATTTCTGGTAACTTTATTCCTCTTGATGGAAATAGACACCTCCTAGTTCGTGTTATGGATTTAGTTTGTGATTCCTGTGAGGATGAATATAATTTTTCTTATAATGATGATTATATACGCCAACTACTTCTTCATCGTCAGTATCTATCAGATTATAGAGAAAAAAGTGATGGTGATTTAAGAATTGTCCTTAATGCTGTATTCAGTAAAATAGAATTATTGTTAGGTAAATTATCTGCATTCTCTGCAAATAAAAGAATTTTGTATTATCATGATTTGGAACTTGAAACGATTGAATTAGATCAGCCAGACAAGTATGCTAAGGATGATTTTCGCTTTTTGTTTCAAAAATATTTAGAACCAGCTAAGTTAGATGAAGCAACAATATTGGAGTGGCAACAAGAATCATTGAAAGAAAATGTAGCTATGTGGCAGCTGGTTTTCTTAATGAGGTATTACACAAAATGCACAAAGAGCATTCAACAGATAGAAAATCTGATAGAGTTGGCAAATATTCATCATAAAGAAGACATGAAAAGTAAAACACGAAACGTTGTCAATGATTATGCTGATAGGTCTTTTTTGAATTATATGTATAATTCGCGTTTTTCATTTTTATGTCAATGTGACAAGCAATATACATACGAGCAAATGAGAAAAGACCTACAAGAGATAGAGGCTTTACAAGCTCAGACTTTTATAATGAATTATCACCCTTATCAGATAGCCATAGACTTTTCTTTAAAAGTTCTAGAAAATATATTGTCACAAAATATATATGAGGATATTTCACGTTATGTTACAGATTTAAAAGAATACTTTCAGAAATTCAAATCAAATGTTGTATGGTGTAAGAAAAATCAACCTTATTTGGTGCAATTACGTTTTAATTTCTCAAGCATAACATTTGAAGGGTGTGATTTTAAAACATTTTGCCCTTCCTCATTTTGTCGTCCTTTACGTTTCAGGGATTTGGATGAGAAAGTGGTAGCTTATGCTGGTAAAATTGCCCTTCTTGAATATGAAGCCCAAAACCAATGGAACAGAAAAGTCGTATTGGAGGCTAAGTCTAAGATAGACAACATGGAACGTAAGAATATGGAGCAGATGGGATTGTTTATAACGATTACCACATTCCTTGTTGGTCTTTTGTCTATCTTCATAGGAAACAATGGAAGTGTTTCTATTACAGAGAAAATGATGTATGTCATAGCATTAGGTTGTATACTAATAATATTTGTCTGCTTTGGCTACTTTGCTGTTCGTGAAAAGTATAACAAAGGAAAATGTTGGCTGTTTGGTACTTTAATGATTTTATCAGCAATTTCTATTTGTTATATCTGTAAAGGTTCATATGTAAAAAATAATGTTGGCATTAAGAACAAAGCAGAAAAACAGGCAGAGAAAAATAAAAATCAGTTTCTTATCAAAAATAATAAACAATATGTCAACTCAAACAACAGATAATAACAAGAGAATAGCAAAGAAAGCTTTGCTTCTGTATTTCCGAATGCTGTTCTTGACGGTTGTATCATAGTTTATGAGGCGATGTATATGGCAAGGATGTTGAAATAACAGAGAATATTATGAGCGAAGAACAATACAACGAATTGCTGAAAGCTTACACAAAGGAAGCTTTGGCAAGTATGATAAAGGCTGATATACGCAATAGGTTTTCCGAACCTTATGCAAGTATTTATTGCCATCAATTTGATGATTTCAAAAATGTTGCAGATTTCTTTGAATTTGCAGCAAAGTTAATAAGGAGATAACGTTTATGAAGTAAACGTCTTATTTTCCGCCTTGACACCGGCACA
>ULKL01010637.1_pt1 | contig 8998 bp, 7 predicted proteins | sample 1951161 | NCBI WGS metagenome assembly ULKL01 (sample SAMEA4835501, study PRJEB28245) | human gut metagenome | biome: gut microbiome; material: fecal sample | place: Denmark | collected 2008
CCAACGAGATGCAAAGCCAGGGCACGAGGAGAACGTTCGGTATTGAGGCTGCCATCTACCAGGCCATGTCCAATGATGAGTTTCTGTCCATCGACGAGATAGAGTCATCACTCCATCCGGAGCTCATCGAATTCATCTTGGAGCAGTTCTTGAAGGAGAGCAGCCGCAGCCAGTTGCTTGTCACCACTCATTATGACCCCTTGCTCAATACCATCGATGACCTTATCCGCAAGGACTCCGTATGGTTCACCGAGAAGGGAGAGGATGGCAGTTCTGAACTCTATTCTCTCTCTGACTTCAAGGGCTTGAACAAGATTCGCTCATTTCTGAAATCTTACCGCAACGGACGTTTCGGCGCTCTTCCAAACATTCAGGCATAATGGTACGCAGAAGACCTACAAAGAATATCAAGGAAGTCCGTCCCACCATCATTGGCGCAGGGATAACGGAGCACCAATTTCGACAAGACGGATTCGTTTTTAAGAAATAAGAAATGGGTTGAGGACATGTCTTCCGACGGCAAACTACAACAAGCTTATAACAGGGCAAAAGCTCATGGCTCTGGAAAAGGATTATATAGTTATGTCTGGAAGGCAATTGAAGAAACTGGCTTGTTGAGCAAGTAGCAGCAAGAAGGTGCAAGAATAAAGAACATGTGGCATGAAAATGAATATAGCCAATCAAGTTCTATGAAGTTCGTACTCAACAAGGGATAGAATAAAGAAAATTCCTTTAAGCCAAAAGATGGATAAAAGGATTTTCTTTTTAAAATTAGTTGATGTACTTGCTCAATAACAAAATAAATTATAACTATGGAGCCAAAATTCATTCTAACACTTGACGGACATCTTCGCATTGGGAGCGTACAGATGCATAAAGACCTGCTGTTGCCGAATGACACTTGCATTGGCGGTGGCTTTTGGGAAGTTGACCCAATATCAATGAAGATGCTACTGTCCGGCAAGTCATACGATTACGGTAAGCCAAAATGGAATTTTGTCACAGGCAAACTGTATGTTCCAAAGGATTACGAAGGTCTCCGCATAGAGTATAATGGCAACAGCTTAATCGATTCTGTAAATGTCTCGGAGCAGTTTGAGATTTCTTACTACTAAAGAAATAATCTGCAACGATAATTTTCTATGAAATTTTCCTAACTGTAACCTAAAGCGTAACTATGTCCTTATAATTTTGCAGCCGTAACCTATATTAATTATAAGACATGGAAAAGGAAAACAAGACAATGTTACAGGCAGTGGACGAGATCAACAAAGCATCAAAGGGTGCGTCTCTTGACAATCAGTTCGTCCTTGACATGCACGAGACAGAGAAAATAATATCTGACAAGCTCGGCATATCTGATACGCAAAGTATGCTGATGGCATTCTTCGTCAATCACACATTTGACCTGAATGTCAACCTGCAAATGATTTTCGATGGCACTAATTGCTCTACTTCACGCAAGCTGGAGCTGACGAACGATATTGACTGGCTCATTGACAACCACTACATTCTCAAGGTTAAAGACCATTGGGATAATATGAGCTTTAAACTTCCCATTGACGTAATAAACGCATTCCGGCATAACGAAGCCTATGTGCGGAAAGGCTATGGCAAGGTCTCGCTTAGAAGCATGTTCTTTATACTTGAGGATCTGTTCACATCACGTGAGAAGGACGAGATAACTTATGACCAGTTGTCAAGAGAGGTCAACTCGCTGTTTGACGCTAATGCAGACAATGAATTTGTCAGAAAACTCCGTTCCCTCAATTTTGCACCTGAAGACGCAATGATGCTCGTTCTGTTCTGCCATCTGTTTGTCAATAACGGTGATGACAACATTGGATGGCATGACCTTAAATTTCTCTATGACCGGAGCGGACAAACCGGTTATGCTCGTGCTGGTCTGCTCGGCGACTCGCATGTGCTTATTATGTCGAAGATCATAGAGCACAGCAATGCGGGAGGCTTCGTGAACAAGGAGTCCTTCAAACTTTCTGAGAAGACAAAGCGTGAGTTGTTAGGCGAGCTCAAAATCAAGTCGGTCGATGAAGGAAAAGACATGAGCGATGTCATCAAGCATAAGGACATAAAATTCAAGCAGCTCTTCTTCCCACTCTCCGTTAAAGGACAGGTTGACGAATTGGAGTACATTCTGCAAGAAAAGAATTACAAAGATGTCTGCAAGCGCATGGAGGAGAAAGGCTTCCATAGCGGTTTCGCATGTCTCTTCTATGGCTCACCGGGAACAGGTAAGACAGAGACCGTATATCAGTTGGCTAAATCAACCGGACGTGATGTCATGCTTGTCGACATTCCGGAAATCCGCAGCAAGTGGGTAGGCGAGAGCGAGAAGAACGTAAAGGGCATCTTTGAACGTTATGCTAGCCTCGTTAAAGACTCAAAGAGAACTCCAATCCTTCTCTTCAATGAGGCAGACGCCATTATTAACAAGCGTTCTGTAGCACATGACACCGCAGTCGACAAAATGGAGAACACCATGCAAAATATCATCCTTCAGGAGATGGAGAACCTGCAAGGCATCCTTATAGCAACAACGAACCTGCAGACAAACATGGACAAAGCTTTCGAGCGCCGATTCCTCTACAAAATCCAGTTTGAGAAACCAAATCTGGAAGCACGCGCCAATATATGGCACTCCATGATACCGGACCTTGACAAGTCTGTCATAAACAGCCTTGCAAGCAAGTACGACTTCAGCGGCGGACAGATAGAGAATATCGCCCGGCATTATACCATAGAGACAATAATCAAGGGCGAAGAACGAGTAACTCTGCGGACTCTTGAGAGATTCTGCGACCAGGAATCAATAAAGAAAGACAACCACAGGATTGGCTTCAAGCTTTAAACAGAAGCAGGCATAGTCTTTTCACTTAGGCTATGCCTGTATATCGGTTTATAATTCATAGCGCCATGCCATCTCCTTGACTTTCTCGATCATCTCTTTCCTGAGACCCTCAGGTTCAAGCACCTCGACGTCTCCGCCATGCGACAGAAGTTCTTGCTTGAACTCATATGTCGGCTTCAAGTGGTACTCGAAGATTGTATATTCATCAGTTGTCCTGATTTCTTCCTGAGATGAATGTAATGGCAGAGAGCGGAAATACTTACCCTGATTGTTGAACACTTTTATTCTGACCTTCTCAGTCTTGATATCATCAAGAGAAACTCCGACATAAGGCTCGAAAATACTCTCCGCATCAAACCCTTTAGGCAGTCTGAACTTCTTGGGTGTTATCTCAATATCCTGTATTCGATCTAAAGCGTAGACTCTCATGCCATCGAAATTGAGGTTGCCGCCAAGCAGATACCATCTCTGCCGGAACACCTTCAAAGCCAACGGCTTGATATCAAAGGTAGAGACCTTGTCCTTCCAAAAGCTCTGATAAGTAATGGTGATGACTTTGTTTTCCCTCATTGCCTCAATAAGGTCTGTCAGATACTCATATCCCGACGGTATTTCCTCATACAGAATCCGCCCTTTCATGTCCTTGCCTTGCAGGAGCATATTTCCCACGGCAAAGCTGTTGAGCAGCCAGTTCTGAATATCCGGCTGACCAATCTCGTCACGATAGGCGATATAATAGCGGTTAGTGGGCTTGTCGCAATCGATTTGAATACCAAACTGCATCGCAATCTGCTGACGGTGTGCATACCAAGTCTTACGGATAATCTTCTTACCATCATAGAGTTTACAGTCCTTCCAGCGGTAATTCAACTCCTCAAGCGTCAATCCTTTCCTTGAGCGGCTCAGCTGGTCAATCTCCCAGATGTACCTTGCCAATAAATTCGATACCATAATATCATGATTTTAAGTTTATGGCAACAAAGTTACAAAGACAAAGTTAAATATTCGGTAACGGTCTTGAAAAATTTTGCAAATGAGGGCATAACCAAGCTGAGGGTATGCCGAGTGCAGCTAAATTTTATGGAATATTTTTATGAAAGAAAAAAATAATTATTCACTGGGTAGTAATGCGTAACTGTGCCATATTAACTTTGCCACCGATATAGAATTATAAAAGACATGGAAACATTGAAGTTAACAAAGGACAAATACAATAGAGTGCTGGCAATAGTCCGCATTGGAGAAGATCCACACATGGATATTGACAACACAAATTACTATATGGCAATCCTCGTAGTGGACACAAGGAAGAGCGGAGTCATGGAACGACTAAGAGATGTCGCTCATAAATTATCCGAGCATAAAACTTTTACCATTGCCATTTTCATTACTGGCAGTTATGATTGGACTCTCGCTGACTCTCTTGTGTTTGGCATAGACGTTTGGTTTATAACTTCATCAAAAGAAGAAGCCTATGGCATGGCATCCGACATACAAGATATTGTAGAATCGAACAACGCAATAAGTCTCGACCTTGCCGACATAAAGACCATTCTATACAAAGGTGAAGGACGGAATGCATACTATGGCATAGGAATAAGCAAAAGCAATAATCTCAAAACTGCCCTCGACAATGCAGTTCACAATACTCAGGAATGTGGTATGAATATTTATGAATGCAATAAATTTCTGATTGCTATAAGTTGTGATTCATGGCTGACAAAAAATCAAATGTCTGATTTGAATCACTTCATAGACAGTCTGTCAGACAAGCATAAGAATTACTTTGAAATCAAATGGGGACTTACAACCAAGACTGACTTGACGGACAATGCCGTCAAAGTAAATCTGATAGCATCACATTAGTATAACTCAAAAACAAAAGCAATATGGAAAAGTCCTTAATCTGGAATCTGCCCCTATGGGCAATGGTAATCGCTATAATGGCGAAGCCCTATATTATAATAATGTGTATCCGAAAGTCGTAGCGTCACTGTCTCAGCGACGAGCCAGAAGATGGTCACGCCGCAAAGGCAGCGGTGCTACGATAGAACAAGTCTCTCGAAAAGCTGCTGAATCCGCAAAGTAAAAGCTCGCAAAATAAAGAACTATGCTCTTTTCAGTGTTCTTTACGGCTTTACGAGAAATGAAATATTGAGGAATACGCAAAAAAAGTCAGTGATTTTGTTGGCAGAATGAAAGTAAATGCCTATTTTTGCCATCGGAATGTGATAATATTCCAAAAGGGTCACGAATAACTTGTGTCCTTGTGCAGATGAACGCTGTTCTGTATTCAAACCACAGCTGGAAAAATTAAAACCAATTAAAATCGTATATGTCAACAAACTCTAGGCAAATTGAAGAAATCTTGGACCGACGCTTGGGTCGCAATGCATACACTGGCAAGGGGCGGTTGCAAAAGGTCGAAGAGAGAATAAAGACGCTACAAGGTGTCAAAGAGAAGGTTAGTGCTCTCTATGCGCTTGTAAGTAAAATCGATGGTGAGTTGGAAAACCAGGAAGGAAGCTATTATAAGATTCTTCTTTCCGACCCCGAAGCGAAGGCACAGTTTGACGAGGTTCGAAGGATAAACGCTCAAGAAAAGTTGGATGTTGCCCTTTCTGAACTGGAAAAACTTGAAAAGAGATTTTCCCGCAATGCTTTACGCATAGCTTTTATAGGAAGGGAGCGCCAAGGCAAGAGTACGTTTCTGAAAACGATAACAGGTTTGAATGACAAAGTTATTCCTGCTTATAGTGGGAATAGCTGCACTGGAGCAGTGTCTGTCATTCATAATTCGAGTGCGCCTTTAAGAGTTGATGTCGAGTACTTCTCTATAGATGAGTTTCTGAATACTGTCAGGGAGAAACTAAAGCGTTTTTTCCCTGGAAAGAGATATAATGTTGGCAGGCTCACTGATGTGAAGAATCTTAACCTGCCCCAATACCTCCCAAAAGAGTCCAATGCCACAACTACACTTGTTGCCGAGTACAATAAGTTTAAGGATGCCTATATAAACCATTTTGACGAATATTACAATTTGGTCGGGTCTGGTGTAGTCTCATATTATGATGAGGATGAGATTGCCAGACATGTTGCGCAATATGAAGAGTTCGATACCCCTGTGGATGATTCTATCAAGGTTGAGAAAGACGATGGAACCATAGTTTATCAACTCAACTACTACAAGTATGTTGCTGTAAAGGGTGTAGACATTTATACTCCTTTCAAGATAGCTGAAACCCAAAAACTGGAGCTTGTCGATACTATAGGTATTGGTAGTGCCGCCGACTCTAAAGCAATAGAGGATGAAATGTTCCGTGTACTTCGTGACGATTGTGACGCAGCTGTTGACTTGTTCCGTCCTGAGAAGACTGCAAATTATCCGATAGAACAGAGCCAGCTTCTTGATGACCTTCGGGTAAAATTGGGTGATCGTGCCCCTTCGAAGTTCATTGTCTATGTCATAAACAAAGCGACAAGCGGACAAATGAAAAATGTTGCCAGCGTAAACGGAGTCTTGCCCCAAATAGAAAGCAATCTGGCAGGTATGCCCGGAGAGGCACCAGTGGCATGGGTGCGTGATGTTGATGGAGAAAGTCTGAATGAAGTTTCAGAACGGCTTATCAACCCTCTGCTTGACCTCATTTCCACAAATCTTGATGAGTTGGACAGCAACCTTATGAAGCAGGCCTCAGGCAAGGCAAACGATGCGTACAATGAATGTCTGTCTCTTGTCAAGGCCGCTAGCTCTGTCATATCTTCAAGTGCTGAGAACAGCGAGGATATTGATGACCTTTACAATAAGCTTCTTGATGATTTCAGTGAGGGGATGAACCACATTGATGAGGAGGGCTATGCGCAGAAAAAGGACCAACCTTGTGAGGAAATTGAAAATGCTTACAAGGATATCATCAATCACCTCTCCGACTACCTTCCTAAACAAGAGGATATTCTGAGGCACTACCAGACGGGAGCAAAATTAACTGAGGAAGGCGAGTATCTTCAGTACGTTGAGCAGATGCATAACGACATTTTTGCCGCATTCGAAAATGTTAATGTTACCGTGCTTTTGCCTTTGCAGGAGAAAGTCAAGGATGACATTGTTGGTATTCTTTATGAGAATGCCTTGTTGAAGCGGCTTCCTGTCAACTTTGACGGTGAAAAACCGAATACGTTATGGCTTAAAGAAATCTTAGACAACTATGTGGACGAGAAAAGGTATCCGTACCTTTACAAGGCTCTTAGGTTCATATTGGATTATCAGGTCAATATCGAAGGTTTGGTCGAATACAATGTCACAAAGAGCCTTTACATCATAGACAGGACAAGGGAGGGACAAGAGTTTATGAGCTACCGTGGCGGTAACGCACAGACATTTGAAGGTATGGCAAGCAATGTCTGGCAGGAGCTCGCAAACTGTATTTGGCCTCTGACCCAACGACTGAGTTCCTGGATTGGAGAATTTGCGCTTATACCAAGCCAGTCTTTTTACAGTCGTGTAGATAAATTCCATCGTAGGATGACAACTGATAAAGGTGGCCAGAGGGATTTCCGTAGATTCATTATGAGCAATAAGGGTCTAATCTGGCACGACGAAATAAGCAATATGGCTCAGTCTGCACGTGCATTTGGAGACTGGAATGACCGCGTGAAGGATTTACGTGAGGTAGTCAAGAGTGGGAACTTCACTTTGAAATAGGCAACAAGAACAACTCAGAAAACGATATAAAGCATACTTATGGCAGAAGCAGGTATCAAAGTGCTGATGATGGGTGGTCGCCGTTGTGGCAAGACATCCGCATTGGCTAGCATTTATAACCAGATGACCGAGGGACCGATTACAAGGATTTTGACGGTCACTGACCAGTCAAATGAAAGGGTTACATTGTCCAACAAGACACTGGAGTTGAAGAACTTCATAAGAAAGCAGGGCAACAGGCATTTCCTGGTTGATGAGAATCCGACCAAGGATTATGGCCTATATGTCTTAAGGTTGCAGATTCCCGGTACGCATGACACTATGGATTTGACCTTTCATGACACTGCCGGCGAGTTTTTTGACTCGAATAATGTACATTCCTCTGAGATAAAGGAATATATGAAGGAATGTGACGTTTTCGTAGTGGCTGTGGACAGTACCTATCTGATGGCAGGTGAAGACGAAGAAAACGAAGCTGCCAATGTTACAGACCAAATCAACAAGTTCTTCACTGAAATCGACACGCAGAAGCCGGAATCAAAACTCGTAATATTCGTGCCTATAAAATGCGAAAAATGGATTCGCGAGAGAAAGGCTGATGCGCTCACTGAAAAGGTGGAGAAAACGTACGAGAAGGCCATTAACTTCCTTAGGAAAAGGAATAATACAGAGATTTGGGTAATACCCATTCAAACCGCCGGTGACATAGTTTTCTCTGCTCTAAAACCATCTTATTATATCGTTGACCACAAAAAGGGAACGAGCAGAAGATGCACGAGAATCACTGACACAATGGTTACGATGGAGAACGGAGAGAATCATATCCTTTCAGATAATGAAATGATTCAAGAAGATTCCACGGCAATTTTCAATGGTACAAGTATACAACGGCGGTCTCCTTGGTATCAGATTCTACCAGATATAGGAATGCCAAGTCCTGCTTACAGACCTGTAAACTGTGAACAACTACCTTTGCACATCCTCAGGTTCATGTTTAAAAAGAAGAAAGACGATGCGTTTGGAGGGCTACTGGGCAAACTGTTTAATACTTTCTTTGGCTCTATAACCAAGGAAGAAATGTCTGATGTCATGGCTAGGTTGAGTGACGCTCACCTAATTAAGGATTCTGGCGATGGCATTAAAGAACTGACTAGAAAAACTTATGCTGAGACTGGCAAAAAGTAGAGACGCATAAACCATAGAATATGCTAAGATACTATGCATACTACTCAGAGGGCGGCTACAAGGAAATGTACATTGGAAATTCCGATATGACCGAAGAGGATTCCTTCTTCCTTCAGTTGCTTCCTGTTTGGAAGGAAAGAGGGGAAAAAGAGGGGAATGAAGTTCTATTGGCTAAGGTCAAAAAGTTGTCAGCCCTACCCTCAATAAAAACTCTAAGCGGAAATGATTATCTTGGCTTTCCT
>ULKL01021062.1_pt1 | contig 8991 bp, 4 predicted proteins | sample 1951161 | NCBI WGS metagenome assembly ULKL01 (sample SAMEA4835501, study PRJEB28245) | human gut metagenome | biome: gut microbiome; material: fecal sample | place: Denmark | collected 2008
CGTTTGAAACTTGGAGTCCTGACAAATCGCTTGAGCCGTTTCTTGTTGCTCATGATGGAATTTTTGTATAGGTCGTCAACATACTTTTCAATCGACCCATTGTATTTGACCGCAATAATTTTAAAGATGAGCGGCTGATAGGTGGCCGATTGGGAGAACTTCTTCAAGCGCTCCACAAAGTCGCGTTTCTCTTCGCTTTCATTGTAGGGCGCCTTGTGACGTTTTTCAAAGGCGTCGTTCCAGAGGTCTTTGTAGAAATCCCATTTTATATTGTTTTCTTTGTATTCAAAGTCATGTTCTAAGGATGCGGCCACGTATGGGTCTTGCAAGGACAAATATTCTATTTTATCCGTGTACGTCCAAAAATTCTCTATAGCATAAACGCCTTTTGTCTTTTCCCACTGGCGGTAGCCTTTCAAATAATCGTAACACCTCATGGCAAGTTGGAAATTAATCATGGGGCAGATGGTGTCGTCAATGGCCAGCTCGTGAAACAAAGCGGAATCCTTTTTGATGACGTCTTCCCGTTGATTGGTCTGTGCGTATGCTCCAAAGTCTGAAGAGAAGGCAGCGTGAAGCACGATGGTGAAGAGCAAGATAAATCGTTTCATTTTATAGTGGTCTTACATGGATATAGAGCATTCTTTATATTGACTTTTTTCATTATAGTATGCAGCTACGAGGATGTGGTTGAATTGGTACATGCAAACTTGTCCGCTTACGGTTGCAAATCCAGACATGTCTATTTTTCCATCTTGCATGCTTCCCGTGGTATGTAGATGTATATTTTCGAGCAAAGTGCTACAAGTAGTACTGCAATTATGTCCATATTTAGCGTTACAGGAACTGTTTGTACAGTTAAAACTTAACGTTGAAATTTTCATGCTTGGAACGCCAGATTTTAAAGACCATTCAACATTTGCATGATAGTGGATGTTGTAATCGCAACATTTTTCATCGACGGTGTTTGATATTTCGAAAGAACCAGACCTATCATATCTCCCTAAAGTGTCTAATTCCGTTTCTACTTTTCTTCGTTTCAAAAAATCCCTTTTTGAAAGCGACTTTGTCGGGACAGAGGGCATCGTTTCTGTGCTGATATTTTGCAGAATCTTTTTCATTTCTGCAAAAGCCTTGTAGTCTTCTTCCATACTTTCGACAGTCATTTGGTCAGCATATTTTGCGATGCTGTCATCGTTGAGCGTTACATCTACATCATATTTTTTTGCAAATTCTTTGCTTTTGGCTTTGAGCAATTCAATTTTATTGTTTGGATCAAAATCCGTTTCGTCACTTTCGCAACTTGTAAAGATTGTCATTAAGCATGTGATGCTCATAATGAATACTGAAATTTTTCCTTTCATAATTTTTTGGTTAAGTAGTTAATAAATATTGTTAGATAGGTAATTCGGGAGATGATAAGTAGGTGCTCAGAATTAGCTAATTTTGAATATCTACTTATATAGGGAATAGCGAATTTGCGTAGTGGATAAAATACTGGAGGTGGGCTTTTATTGCGTTGGTGAGATTGAGTGTGTTGCGTTAGATGGGGTGACTTCTTTTAGCCAGTCGTGGGCATCTTTTTTCATTTGCTCCACTTTGGTAGAAGCGATTTTAACGGGCTTCCTTAGAATGGAATATGCCAATTGTGTGGCTTCTTTGGTCTGGTTCGTTTCTCGTGCGAGATCAAATCTACTCCAAAGGGGAAAGAAACGATTGGGAATCATCAAGCTTGCTTTTTCCAAATGTTGAAAACATTTTTTTGTTTGTCCCAAGTTGTAGGCGTTGTCTGAAGACAAAAGCTCAGTGTCGTAGTCGTTGAGATAGGACGAAAGATAGTTTAGAACTTCTTGACTTTCAGCATAGCGTCCCCAAATATTTAGGTCTGCAGCATAATTATATGCCAATTCTACCCGTGTGGGCAGAAGGTTCATCGCTTGTTTGTAGGATTTGATAGCTTGGTTGGGGAGGCCGTTTGTGCTTTCCCTGTCTGCTTTCAACCAAAAATATTCTCCAGTGGCCGTGAGGCATCCTGAAATGCAGATAAATGTTGCGATGACGATGTTGAAAAGACGGTATCTTCTGTTGGAAGCCTTGGAAGGAAAATCTAAAAAAGACGCAGCCGACAATGTGACTAACACCGCATAAGAGTATTTGAAGGGGTAGGATGTCATTGATAAAATAACGGCGCCAACTAACATACATCTTATGTAGGTGCTTTTATTATATGTGGTAATGCTTGTTTGGTTAGAATTATTGAAGGTTTGTCTTAGGTTTTTGTATAGGCATACAGAAAGCAGCAGGAATCCGATTATTCCATAGTTGATGGTGAAGGAGATTGCTTCGTTGAAGGCATGTGGTATATTATCGGCCAATATGCCAAAACTGGAGTTCGCATCGTGAGACATGAAATAGGTGGCTTGCGCGTTCATATATTCCCGATGAAAACCGCAGTGTCCCAATCCTGTGAGAGGATGTGTTTCAATAAGGTTGGTGGATATTTTGTTGATATACCATCGCCCCAAAACTGATTCTGGACGCATCATCCATAATGTGGAAATGGCTATGATTGATAGTATTGAGACTATGCACCAGTGCCATCTTCTGAATTTGAAGTCTTGAAAGAATGTACGCTTGCACCAATAGGACAATATCATCAGAGCGCCTATCCACGCAGTGCGGGAGTCGGTGGCTACGATGCCAGCCAGCGTAAGGGCTGATGTGATAACCCCGATTGCTTTATGTGAGTGGAAAACGTGAAGACAGGATGGCATACCCAATATCAGCGCAGCAGCATAACCTGCTTCGTTGTCAAATAGTTTGAAACTTGGCGGAAGCAGGAAAAATCTATCTGCAATTTTTGCAACAGCGCAAATCACGCAACACAAACAGATGGCTGTTGTCAAAAAATGTCGACTTGACTGTGATGATGTTGTGCAACGCATGAACAATCCGCATGTGAAAATCCATGCTGTGTGGGTAATAGAAAAGGAGTTCCAATAAATGTCAATGGCGATGGTCCATAGTGTGAGTATAAAATACCAATCGAGTGATGTCCCCTTCTTTTGCTTGTTGGTAAATCCCTGGAAAAAAGAAGCCATGCCAATAATCAGCATGGGTAGCCATATTGTTCTTTGAAGTGGGAGGGAGGAATAAGGTAAAAGGGTATTTCCCAATAGTGCGCAAAGTAGTGACAATGCGCACAGAGTATTGATGATATTGTTTACATACAATTCCTTCATGTTTATGGATAGACGTGTGAAGTGTTTAGAAAGGCCTGTGGCTATCTCAGATTTAGTCGCTAAATAGTAGACTGGATACGTTTGCCTAAATGCTGAGATGTGCCACAGTTCTTTCACTTCTTATCTCACAGTTATCTTGTAAGGTCAATATGGCCTTCATAGATACGTTCACAATAGCTGACCAAAATTTTGAATCTGCCGTTCCATGATTCAGGTAAAACAATCGGTTCAGTTTTGTTGTCAGGAATAGTGTATAGAGCAATGGGGGTTTCCTGCTCGTCTTTCACCTCAATTGTAATGGGATAACAATCGTCATTTCCAATGCTGTAAAGTGTGTGGTCGTCAAGGTAGAGCATTATGGGGATGCGAGCTGGAGTGCGGTGCCATTGGCCCTTGCTCTTGCTTTCATCTTTTGGAACTAAAATAACTTCATCTCCTGATGTGGGGATTTTATCGGAAATACAAGACTGCGCTCTTAAACAGATAGAGGTATTTATTGAACATGTCAATGCTGCAATAAATAAAAATAATTTAGACGTATTCATGGGTGATATAATTTGCCAGCGAAATTACAAAACACCCGAAAATATGCCTAAAAATGGAGTACACTTTTTACAACGGCTTGAAATACAGGTGCCTAAGGAAGAGCCTCCATCGGGGCTTTCCCGTTGCTCTTTATTGAATTATTAGGGCTTTCTTTGGAAATTACGGATAAGGTTGTCGAAATTTTTGCTGCTTTTCCCGTCCTCGTTGAATAGAATGCCAGCCAATTTCGCACGGATTCTCGTAACGTTTTGTTTGCTGATGAGAAGCAGAATTGCCAAATCCGAGGGGGAATATCCAAGGCGTATCAGAATGCAGAGCTGGATGTCTCTTTTGTTGATGCTTCCGGAAAAACTTTCAAGAAAATCCAGGAAATGCCAGTCGTTGGCTTGCATGTAGAAATACAAGCCATTCCAAATGGCTTGGTCCTTGATGGGTTTCTCTTCGTCAATAAGGCAGGCGATGTCTTTCTTGATTTTCTCTATATCGATGGTGGGGATTTTTGTTTTTTTCAGGCCAAACAAATATTTGAGTGTGCCGTTCTCCTGTTCGGCAAGCGATTGTTTGAAAACGTAAAGCATGAAGAAAAAATGGTTGGTCATTCTGCTGATGGTCTTCCTGTTTTTGATGCAAAGATATGCCAACAGGCAAAGTGTCAGGATAAGAATGACAATAGAGATGGGAGAGGAAAAATGGTAGTACCATCTGTCGTTTACCAACATCTCGTTCTGCTTCTTTAGCATTTCGTTCTCGTGTATATAGAATCCGTCGTGCAGATTGTTGGATGTTTCCAGACTGTCTGCTTTGCTATGGGCTATTATATATTTTGCTAAATATTTGTTGACAGAGTCCGTTTGGTTCTTAATGCTATATGCGTTGGCCAGTTCCCCGTAGGTACTGGCTTTTACCAATTCGCTGCAATATTTCAGTTCATTGTGGTAACAAATGATGGCGGAATCGGTCATTCCTTTCAGTAGATAGTAATCTCCTTTGTTGGAGTAGTAAACGCCAAATTCACTTTGGTTGTAACGGTATTTGGCATCGGGCGAACAAATCACGTTCTTTTCGTATTCCAAAAGAAATTCATTGGCTTTGGCCAGTTCGTTTCTGTGCAGGCACACCTCGCTCATCGGTAGCAATTCGTCATAGGCATCTTTTTTCAACCCTAATTTCGTATATAGATCGTAGGCTTTTCGAGAATACTCATACATCATGTCGTAATTGTTTTCCCATCTGAAATGATCCACCAAATGCCCGTAGCAATCGCCCAGGGTGCAGCTGTCTTGGGTCTCTTTTGCGTAGTAGGCCGCCTTTTCGTAGCTCCGTCGGACGATGTCGTTGTCTGGTTGTTTTTTCGAGATGCCTCCCAGCAGCATATAGCATTTTCCCAGCAGTTTTATGCTGCGTAATGTGGTGGTGTCGTTACATTGCGTGGCCGTAAAGCATTCCTTTTGCGACTCTTTGAATTTCATGTCATCGTAGAGCATGCAGGCCAAAATGTAGTGTGCACGCATCTTGTCGTAGGCCGTTCCGTGTTTATCATAATGCCTCACCGCCTGGCGCATCATGGAGTCGTTGTTCAGGCGGTAGAATCGCTTTATCAGATAGTCGTGTTTGAGCATGACATAATACATGCTGTCGTTGTGGCTCAGTTCGTTGGGCTTGGCACCGACTTTGTCGAGCAGTTCGGTGATGGCGTTGGTGTCCATCGGCACACACTCGAGCAGGGAGTCAACGCGCTCAAGTTCTTGGCGCGTGTTGGCTCGCTGGCAGCTGTTGAGGTGCGGCATGGCCAGTGCGAAAAGCAGCATGTATATGCAGACTAAGTGCTTCATGGTAGGTGCGTGGTGTTAGTTCCTGCAAATATAGTAATTATTTGTTAAGTAATGGTAAACAGGTGTTCAAATTTAGTTTATGCTATCCATGCCGGGATAAACTAATTCTGAACACCTACTTATCAGACTAATAATGAACACTTGCTTCCGACCGCCATCTCAGAACATCCTCATCAACTGCGACTTCGCCAGCGCCGCGTCGCGCTCGGCCTCCAGCAGAGCCGTTTGTGCCTCATTGAAGAAGGAGAGTTCGAGCAGATAGTCGGTCATTGAAATCTGCCCCGTTTGCAGGGCGCGTTGCAGGAGGTGCACATTGTCGTTTCCCTCCATTTCGCGTTTCAGCCTTTCCGCCGTTTGCTGGCAGCGCAGCATGGTGGCATAGCGCTGTTCGACAGTGGCTTTCAGTTGCGTTTCCACATCGGCAAGTTCGAGCTGCGCCGCAGTCAGTGCGGCTTGGCTTTGGCGGACACGTTGCCGCGCGTTGCCCCAAATCGGGAGAGAGAGCCCAACGCTCACGCCGCTGTGGTTCTCCCCTGCGATGTATTCCCCTGTGAAGCCCACGGAGAGTTTCGGCAGAGCCTCCATGCGGGCCAGTTTGGCTTCGCGCTTCTGGCAGTTGACCTTGGCGGAGGCAACCAGTGTGGCCGCCTGCGCAGACGCGGCGCGTTCCAGTAAGGTCGGAAGAGTCGGCACGGGCGTCGCGTCGTAGAGCGTGTCGGTGTAGGCAACGGGATGTCCGCCGTTGAGCCTTCGCAGGCGTTCCATCGTCTCCGCCCGTTCCGTCTCCGCTTTGGCGAGGGCGGCGGCAACGAGCGTGTGGCTGAGTTTGGCCTTGTTGTAAGTCAGTTGGTTGGCATCGCCCTGTGCCATCTTCTTGTCGTAGAGCAGAAGTAGCGTCTGCGAGAGGTCGCGCCGCAGCGCCAGTTGGCGGCAGAGGCGGTTCAGATGGGTGGCATTGACGATTTCCGCGTCGGCTTCGGCCAGGAGGTTCGTGACTTGCAGGGCATAGTCGGCATCAAGCACGCGGTCGGCGGCGCGGGCCAGTTGGCGACGTTTGCCCGTGACCACTCCCCAGTCGATTTCCTGACTGATGCCGAAGTCCTTTCGCGCCGGTGTGCCCTTCGGCGTTCCCCAGAGATAGCCCGCCTCCACTTCGGGGTCGGGCAGTTGCAGGTCGGCGCGTGCCTCCGCTTTGCCGGCAGAAGTCTGTGCCCTCAGCGCGGCGAGCGAAGTGTTGTTGGAAAGAATGGAATCAAGCAGCGCCTCTCGCGCCGTGGTGGCGGAAGACTGCGCCTTCATCGCCTGCGGGAAGAGAAGGCCGAGGGCGACGAGAAAGAAAAGATGCTTAGGTCGTTTCATGAGAAGAAAGAGGGTTTGAGGGCTGCTTGGTGTGGCAGCAATGGTGGAGATAGATGGTCGGGATGACGATGAGGTTGAGCAGTGTGCTCGTGAGGAGACCGCCGAGCATCACCTGCGCCATCGGACTTTGGATTTCGTTGCCTGGGAGGTCGTGGCCCACGGCCAGCGGAATGAGCGCCAAGGCAGATGCCAGGGAGGTCATGAGAATCGGTAGCAGACGGTCGGCCGAACCGCGGAGCACGCATTCGCGAGGAGGCATGCCCGTTTTCCGTAGTTCGTTGTAGCGGTCAACGAGCAACATGCCGCCGCGCGTGGCGATGCCGAAGAGCGAGATGAAGCCGATGATGGCGGGGATGCTGATTTCGCTGCCGCCGACAACCAGGATGGCCACGCCGCCAGAGAGCGCCAGCGGGAGGTTGAGGAGCACCACGACCGACTGCCGCCAGGAGCGAAATTGCATGAAAAGCAGCAGGAGAATCACGGCGATGCTCACGAAGGAGAGGAGCAGGAGGGTGCGCGAGGCTTTCTGCTCGCTTTCAAATTGGCCGCCGTAGCTCAGGTGGTAGTCTTGCGGAAGATGGATTTTCTCGCTGACGCGTTTTTGGATATCGCCAACCACGGAGCGGAGGTCGCGCCCGGAGACGTTGGCCGACACGACAATCTTGCGTTGCGCGTTTTCGCGGTTGATGGTGTTGGGGCCGGCTGTCGAGGTGATGTCTGCCACTTGACTGAGCGGCACTTTTCGGCCGTCGCCCGTGTCGATAAGCAAGCCGCGGATGTGGTCGATGCTGTTCATGGCTTCTTGGTTGAGGCGCACGGTGAGGTCGAAAGTGCGGCCGCCCTCATTGACCTGCGACACTGTTTCGCCACCCAATGCCACATTGACAAATTGCGCGAATTGGGGAAGCGTGATGCCATATTGCGCCAGCATGACGCGGCGCGGACGGATGGTGAGCTGAGGACGCTCCACTTGTTGTTCCACATTGAGGTCGGCAAGACCTTCAACGTCTTCAACGGCCTCTTTTATCTGGTTGGCAATGGTGTGCAGACGGATGAGGTCGGGACCGAAGATTTTGATGGCGATGTTGGCACGCGTGCCCGAGAGCATGGCATCGATGCGGTGGGAGATGGGCTGTCCGATTTCCACGTTCACGCCAGGAATCGTGGCGAGTTTGCTACGCACGTCGGCCAGCACTTCGTCTTTCGTTCGTTTGCCCAGCGTGAAAGGCACCTCCATTTCGCTCGTGTTGGCACCGAGGGCGTGCTCGTCGAGTTCGGCGCGTCCCGTCTTGCGGGCCACGTCGGTCACCTCCGGAATCGTAAGCAGCAGTTTTTCCACACGGCGGCCGATGCTGTCGCTCTCGTCGAGCGAGATGCCCGGCAGCGAACTCACGTTGACCGTGAAGGAACCTTCGTTGAAAGGAGGCAGGAACGAACGGCCGAGGAGCATGAAGCCGCCAATGGTGAATGCCAGCAACACGACGATGCCGGCAATCACTGGACGGACGTGGCGGAGCATACGGGCGAGCAGGGCGGCGTAGGCCGTTTTCATGCGGAGAACAAAGCGCGGCTCGTTGTGGCGGTCGGTTTTGCGTCCCAACAGATAGCTACACAAAACGGGCGTCAGCGTCAGGGCAACCACCGTGGAGGCGAAGAGCGACACGATGAAGGCCACGCCGAGCGAGATGAGCATGCGTCCCTCAAGGCCCGAAAGGAAGAACAGGGGGATGAAGCTCACCACGATAATCAGTGTGGAATTGAGAATCGGCATACGCACCTCGCAGGAGGCGTCGTGCACCACGTCGAGCACGGGACGGCGCTCCGTGAGGCTCTTTTCGCGGTTTTGGCGCAGGCGCTTGAACACGTTTTCAACGTCGACAATCGCATCGTCAACCAACGAACCGATGGCGATGGCCATGCCGCCGATGCTCATCGTGTTGATGGTGAGGCCCATGAGCTTCAAGACGATGACGGTGATGAGCAACGAGAGCGGGATGGTGGCCAGGGAGATG
>ULKL01007268.1_pt1 | contig 8926 bp, 3 predicted proteins | sample 1951161 | NCBI WGS metagenome assembly ULKL01 (sample SAMEA4835501, study PRJEB28245) | human gut metagenome | biome: gut microbiome; material: fecal sample | place: Denmark | collected 2008
CGTGCATCCTTTACTATATCTACCAGCTGATGAAGAAGTCGAGCTCCGCCAACATTTTCTACGGCATCCTCGTCTTCATCGTTGTCTGGCTCCTCGTTACGCAGGTGTTTGAAATGCGCCTCCTGGGGGGCATCATGAACAACATGGTCAACGTGGGAGCACTGGCGCTCATCATTCTTTTTCAAGAGGAAATCCGCCATTTCTTTTCAAGCATCGGCACACGCCGCCGCGCCAACGTGCTCATCCGCCTGTTTTCAAGAAAACGCAAGGACGACATGACGCACCGCGACGAAATCATCCCAATCGTCATGGCCTGCATGAGCATGAGCAAACAGAAGGTGGGGGCGCTCATCGTGGTGGAACGTAGCATGGGGCTTAACGAGGTGATACGCTCGGGCGACCTCATCAACGCCAACATCAACCAACGGCTCATCGAAAATATCTTCTTCAAAAACTCGCCGCTGCACGACGGCGCTATGGTCATCAGCCATAAACGCATCTGCGCTGCGGGGTGTATTCTTCCAGTGTCACACGACCTCGACATCCCCAAAGCTCTCGGATTGCGCCACCGCGCCGCGCTCGGCATTTCGCAAAAGAGCGACTGCCTGGCCATCGTTGTCTCGGAGGAAACGGGAGGCATATCGGTGGCCGAAAAGGGGCAGTTTCAGCTGCACCTGTCGCCAGAAAACCTGGAGCGCATCTTGACATCGAAGTGGGAAGACTAACAACGAAGCCGCTCCCCCTCCCCCGCCCTACGCGTTGAACGATGGCGAGGAGAAACAACGGCCAAGATTCCGCACGGCAGTTTACTTATGACACACCATTAACCAAACATACATTTATGAATCCAACTACTTACAGCTACGAAGAAGCCTTCCAGGCGACATTGGCCTACTTTGACGGCGACGAACTCGCCGCCCGCGTATGGGTCAACAAGTATGCCATGAAAGATTCCTTCGGCAATATCTACGAGAAATCGCCGGCCGACATGCACCACCGCCTGGCTGCCGAGATGGCCCGCATTGAGCGCAAATACCCCAACCCCGTTTCGGAAGAGGAAATCTTTTCTGTGCTCGACCATTTTCGCTTCATCATCCCCGCGGGCAGTCCGATGACGGGCATCGGCAACAATTATCAGGTGGCCTCGCTCTCCAACTGCTTCGTCATCGGCATTGACGGTGATGCCGACTCTTACGGCGCCATCATGAAGGAAGACGAGGAACAGGTGCAGCTCATGAAGCGCCGCGGCGGCGTGGGACACGACCTCTCGCGCATCCGCCCGAAAGGTTCCCCAGTGAACAATTCCGCCCTGACGTCAACGGGTCTGGTGCCCTTCATGGAACGTTTCTCCAACTCCACACGCGAGGTGGCGCAAGACGGACGCCGCGGCGCCCTGATGCTTTCGGTGAGCATCAAGCACCCAGACGCTGAGGCTTTCATCGATGCCAAGATGACGGAGGGCAAGGTGACGGGGGCCAACGTGTCGGTGAGAATTGACGACGACTTTATGCGTTGCGCCACGGAGGGACGCCCCTACCGCCAGCAATACCCCGTCGACGCACCGGAGGATGAATGCCTCACAAGCAAGGAAATCGATGCGCAGAAACTCTGGAAGAAAATTGTCCACAACGCTTGGAAGAGCGCTGAACCAGGCGTGCTTTTCTGGGATACCATCACGCGCGAAAGCATCCCCGACTGCTATGCCGACCTGGGCTTCAAAACGGTGTCAACCAATCCTTGCGGCGAAATTCCGCTCTGTCCCTACGACAGTTGCCGTCTTTTGGCCGTCAATCTCTACGGTTACGTTGACGACCCGTTTACGCCACAGGCTTCTTTCAATTTCGAGCGCTTCCGCCAACACGTGCGTCTGGCACAGCGTTTCATGGACGACATCATCGACCTCGAGGAGGAGAAGATTGACCTCATCCTGAAGAAGATCGACAGTGACCCGCAGAGCGAGGAGGTGAAGCACACGGAACGCCGCCTCTGGGAGAAAATCAAGCGCAAGACGGGACAAGGACGACGCACCGGACTCGGCATCACCGCTGAAGGCGACATGCTGGCGGCGCTCGGACTGCGCTACGGCACGCAGGAGGCCACGGATTTCGCCGTCAAGGTGCAGAAGACGCTGGCCCTGACGGCCTACGCCGCATCGGTGGAAATGGCGAAGGAGCGCGGAGCATTTGAAATCTACGACGCACAACGCGAAGCCGCCAACCCCTTCGTGCTGAGAATCAAGGAGGCCGACGAGGCGCTCTACGCCGACATGGTGAAATATGGCCGACGCAACATCGCGTGCCTCACCATCGCGCCAACTGGCACAACGAGCCTGATGACGCAGACCACCTCTGGCATCGAACCCGTGTTTATGCCGGTCTACAAACGCCGCAGAAAGGTGAACCCAAACGACCCTGAAGTGCGCATTGACTTTGTGGACGAATCGGGAGACGCCTTTGAAGAATACATCGTTTACCACCACCACTTCCTCACATGGATGCGTGCCAACGGCATCGACACGGAACGCCGCTACACCCAGGAGGAGATTGACGAACTCGTTGCACGCTCGCCCTATTACCTCGCCACGGCCAACGATGTCGACTGGCTCATGAAGGTTAAAATGCAAGGGGAAATCCAGAAATGGGTGGACCATAGCATCAGCGTGACGGTCAACCTCCCGAACGCCGTTGACGAAGCACTGGTCGACCGCCTTTACGTGGAGGCTTGGAAGAGTGGATGCAAGGGATGCACCATCTACCGCGATGGTTCACGCGCTGGCGTCATGGTCAGCGTGAAGAAAAAGAAGGAAGACAAGGGCGCCAAACTGCAAACGCTCTCGCCCGTTGTGGAACGCCGCCCGGAAGTGCTTGAATGCGACGTGGTGCGCTTCCAAAACAACAAGGAGAAATGGGTGGCTTTCGTCGGACTGCTCGACGGACGGCCCTATGAGATCTTCACCGGACTGCAAGACGACGAAGAGGGCATCGTACTCCCGAAAACGGTCACCAAAGGCCGCATCGTCAAGCATGTCAACGCTGAAGACGGCACGAAGCGCTACGACTTCCAATTTGAAAACAAACGCGGATACAAGACCACCGTGGAAGGTCTTTCGGAGAAATTCAACAAGGAATATTGGAACTATGCCAAACTGATTTCGGGTGTGTTGCGCTACCGCATGCCGCTGGAAAACGTCATCAAACTCGTTGACAGCCTGCAGCTCGAAAGTGAAAACATCAACACATGGAAGGTCGGTGTGGCCCGCGCCCTGAAAAAATACATCACCGACGGCACGGAAGCCAAAGGCCTGAAATGCCCCAACTGCGGCCACGAAGCCCTGGTCTACCAGGAGGGCTGCCTGATATGCAAACACTGCGGCTCAAGCCGTTGCGGATAAACAACATCATTACAACTCCACTAATAAAGCCGGAGGCGATCCCCAACAAGGAACGCCCCCGGCTTTACGTTTCCGCTTTCCCACAGCCCGAAAAAAGTCTTCCCAAAATGCCTCACGTGTTATCTACTCGCGGCCGCCGGTAGCGCTACCTTCGGCCGCGAGTAGCATTACCAGCGGCCGCGAGCAGCATTACCAGCGGCCGCGAATCGATAACTTGTTAAGCAAAAAAGAAAGAAACCTTGTGGTATCATCTACACATGACGCCACAAGGTTCCCATTATCTGCAAGGACTCTATCTTGCGTTTTTTCCATCGGTAAAAAACTTCCTTTTATCTACGTTGAAGTATTATTGAGTTGGTTATATTCCGTCGAAAAGAGTTATTCAACAACCCTCCATTCACCTCCATTACGTGAGCCTCCGATGCGAAGAATACGACCACTTTGCTTCAACTTCTTTATATGGTAAGCAACACCATCTTCTGTTATGCCACATACGGATGCAATCTCCTTGGCCGCAACCTTAGGATTATTACTTATTATTTTGAAAATAGTTTCCGTAGTATCGGTTGGAGTTTCCGTAGAAATCGTAGGAGTTTCCGTAGTCAAAGAAGAAGTTTCCGTAGTTATTTCCGTAGATATCGTAGAAGTTTCCGTCGCAACATTCGCGTTGTTTCCCAGCTTAAGACGTAAGTCGTATTGTGCACAAGGTATTCTAAATGCAAGTAGACATTGCCCTCCGTCAGTCTTGATTTTTTATATGTCGCTCTCTACTAACAGTGGAATATTTACACATGATTTATTGTGAGCATCATCCAAAAAATGCTTTTATATTTTGCATCAAGTTCTTCAAAAAGACCATCTGACATGAACTTATGGTTTTTCTCTTTCACTCCCAAGACAATCGTTCCGCCATTAGTATTGACCAAAGCCGAGAATGGACGCCAAAATTCGGGTTTAGGGAAACCGCCAAAAGCTGACTTATATCCCCACTTCGGAGTTCTCCTTCAATTGGAGTTTTAAGGCATTTAATCTACGATATCCATGTTGTTCAAATTTTATATTAAGATATTTATTATCGTCTTAATAGCTCTTTAAGTGTAATGGTTGCTATTTTTAATCCTTTTGCCTTTACTTGTAAACCATTATCCGAAGTAACCAATATAGGGTTCTCATCTTTAAATTTTAGTGCAACTGTAAGAATATTATTGTCAGGAGATTTTCTGCTGAAGTCTTCTGGTAATAAATTAGGTTCTGATAATTCCATGGAAACATTATCTTTATCCATTGCCTTATTTATTAACCTCAAAGCAATCTCTACGTTTCTTTTTTCTTCATCACTAAGTTTGGTTTTCAACTTATCAAGTTCGTCTATTACTTTTGCAGACAAAATGATATCATATTTCGAATCAATTTTCGAGATAATGTTTGGGCAATTAACAAATACGTTTGTATCGATGATGAATAAATTCTTCTTAGTAGAAGACCTTATTGCTTTTTGTTTCTGAGTCTCAAACTGTGAAAGGTCGATTTTTCCTTTTATATGTAAATTAATACTACCTTCTTCAATAACACATTCATCCAAGTTTACAGAAGTTTTTTTCTGCTGCCTGGGTATTATGCCAGTGGCTATTTCTAATAAATATGAATGTACATCTCTATGGCATGATGCATTTAGTATAGAATTATCTGCAATAATTATTGTCAACTGTTTGGCACGACTTGTTGCCACATTGAACAAAGGTTTATCAAGTGACATACCCATCATAGTATTAGGAATATAATAGATACATACATCACAAGTTATACCTTGAACTCTTTCTACAGTATCAATAAGCACATTCTCTTTGCTATCGTATTTGCTTATAAAGCAATTTTGCAACATTCTTACTGTTGAACGAAATTTTGTCAATACCGCAATTTTTATCTTGGGTTGAGTTGATAATATATCTTTTACAATTCCAATGGTAAAGTCACAGCTTTCGTTGTCTGCTTTTTCGCCAACAGGCATCTCTTTATACAAAAGAACAGTTCCACCATCTTTAGGAAGATAGCTTAAGTTGTTATTTGCAAAAATGTAATCAAATTCGGCAACCGACTTAAGTGGTATATGATAGAACAAACTAGTTAATTTCGCAGACCTTGTTAGCAAACGGTGAGTCTCTGTTAGAATATATGACTTGAAATCAAAGTTGTCACAAAGAGTAACAAAGCCATTTGCTAACATAGTAAAATCATTTCTTATTAGAGATTCCTCGCTAAGTAACACAATAGGTTGCATCTGATTTTGATCACCAATCCATATTACCTTCTGTCCAAGGTTTTTACATGCTGCAATCATTCCAAACAAAGCTTGGCTAGCCTCGTCCATAATGACATAATCAAAAGGACGCTCGTTGTAACATTGTTTTGCCCAACCACTAGAATTGTAGAAAGTAGACAAAGTTAAACGGCCTGGAATACAAGTAATCTTTTTACTATCTATAGGAACTAGGTTTTTACAGGCTGCAAGTTCATCAGAGGAAACACTTGTTTTCATTATACGTTTCTCTAACAATAATTTCTTTAAACAGTCTTTCTCTACAAGTTCCATAAGAGCTCTATTTGTCATCGCTGTTACCAGTATGCTCTTATTCTGGTTTAACAAATGCTCTACTAATGCTGCCATTAGGTATGTTTTACCTGTACCAGGAGGACCTTGAAATATTAATTGTGATGTTGATTCTATATCTTTGACAATCCCTTCTACTTGTTCTATGTTAGAATTGATATGAGAAGGATTCCATACAACTGTTTTTTTATCGAAATCCAGAATTTCATTAGCTGCTATATGAGAATCTGTATTGCCGACGATATCTATTAGGTTTTGGTAATAGTCCATAGGTGGTTCTTGTGGCCCAAGAACAATTACACACCCCTCTTTATTTTGAAGGAATTGTGCCATCTCTATGGATAAGCCAGCAAAGCCACACAAGAGAAAACCATTGTCATCAGTTTTTCCTTGCCACACACAATGAACTTCTGAAAATTCAACTTGGTGATGCCGTAGCTTTCCCCAAGTGATGGTACCCCAATTCTTAGGAAAACCCATTTCCTTTTCTAAAACTATAGCAGTGAAATATTCGTTCTTACGTGGAATGCCCTTGTCTTTCTTAAATCGAAGCATGAGCTGTCCAGTTCCCAAAACATTGCGATCCGCATTATTGGTATCATCTTGATTAAAATCTAATTTAACAAACTGGGTAACATATACTTCATTGTCTGATAATAAAGCTAAAGCCCTTGAATTGAGTTTTCTTAAGTACTCTTCACTAATGGCAATAAGTTCTTTATCAAGAAATCTTTTATGTTGTTCTCTTGTATAATACATGTCGTTAATATTTTACCAGCTAAACATTTCGTCAAAATTCACATCGGTATAAACTTCAGTATCTGACATCTTTTCATCAAGACCAAAACCTTTTATCTGTTCCGATATTGAATAAGTGATATTCTCTATAACAAAACAGGTTCCTTTTGAATACATGTATCTATTCGCCAAGAATGCAAATTCTTCTGAAGTGGTTTTGTCTGCATCAAATATCAAATTAACATCTTTGTTGTCTCTGAATGTTTCATCGAATGTAATACGATGTATCCTTCGATCATACCCATAATTAAGCAGCAAGTTGTCGGGGTCAGTCATCAATTCTGCAAATAATCGTGGATGAAGATAAAGTTTTCTTCCTAGTGAACAAGTCACCACCAGTGTGATATTTTTTCCCTTGTACTTTATGATTCCTTTGACTAAACCATTTCCTATATTAGGTTCCCATTCAGAACAATCATAATCCTCCAGCGAATCAAGATAATCCTTAGCTGCATTACGAGCTTCTCGATTTAACTCTGCACGAGTTTTTTCTTCTAAATTATCTCTATCAGTAGCGTTGCCATGGTTATCTGCATTATCGTCATAATCATTTTCCGCTGCCTCCTTATTTCTTGCTTCCAGAAGTAAGCGCTCAAGTTCTGCTATTCGTAAATCTTTCTCTTGTACAATATCAGCCGACACCAAGAACAAATTGTTCCAGTCATCTTTTGTGAATACATGAGTGAAGGCCTTATCGGAATATACCTCTGATAGTATAACTGCTATTTCCTTTTCGACTGACAGATAAATTTTGTTTGACTCGGGGAAATATTTATAGTCTCCACCGTATGCATTAAATAGGTGTTTACCACGATAATAGCCTCTATAAGGCATTTGCCCATCCAGCAAGAAAAATTTGATATTATGCTCTTGCTTCCAAACCAAATAAAGATCGTTTATCCATTCATGTCCTCCTAAAAAGTCTTCTTCGTAAAATCTTTTGTCTATAGAATTACATGATGCAGATAGAGACTCTAATATATCAACTTGAATCGAATCTGTTATAGGAAGATTAATCGATTCTAAAACCCAGTCCAGAAACGCCTCGATGGTTTTTGAATCTGAAATATTCCATAAGCTTCCTGCTTTTTTTTCTTTGAATGCCTTTCTTCGCAATATCTCTTTACAGTCAACATCATTTACACCTTGCTTTATGAGATATTGCTTTTTTTCGAGGGTATCAGACCACTTCTCAATACTAGCTAATAACCTTTCGTCGTCAAGTATGTAATCACATGACATATACTTCCTCTTGAAATATCTACGAATACGATAACCGAAAGGAGAATCGTCAATGCAGATATTGTTTTTAAAGAGATAATCCATCATTTCAATAATGAATAATTCTGATTCCTCTTCTAACTTAATATCAATTACCCAAGTTGAGGTATATTTCATTACCCACCTGTAATAATATACATAAAACAAGTATTGATGCGCATTACCTCGTTTATCAGTTGGCCAAAAGCCTGATTTAAGCTTAAGATAGTCCGCAGATTCCAGTTTGCTTACTATTTCTCTTAAAGGCATAGATTTTGCCTCAAAGAATTTGTCAAGATCTCCTATGCACTTAAGAGAATACTTTAATTTGCATAATATCTCCGACTGTTCGTCAAACCCAGGCAATAGTTTTGCCAGCGAAAATACAACTTCTCGTTGCTCTCCATTTTGTGAGAAATTGCATTTAACTTCATCTGATATAGTAAAACTGGTAATGCATTTCTCATCAAAGAAAATTTTATAGGCAAATTTAGATGGTTTGTCAAAAGTAGATAATGCGAGCTGCAATATCCTACATTCCTTTGAGTTTACATCATACGCCATATCTGACGACAGCTTAATCTTATCAATTGAATCAAGATAATAAATTATTTCCTCTTTGTCCGATCGCTCTACTATAGGCAGAATGTTCTCAATCTTTCTGCCTATAAGCGACTTGGTTAATTGAGGTTGCCATTCGTCACGATATGCTTTATACACATTCCATACGTCTGTGTACTCAACAAGATCAAATATATTGGGGGCAATGATATTCGCATATATATCATCTTCCTTAACTAAATATTTGTCTAATTCTCTGCGATATTCATCTTTCGAAAGTACGTATTTTTTATAAGTGATTGAGAATG
>ULKL01001166.1_pt1 | contig 8753 bp, 8 predicted proteins | sample 1951161 | NCBI WGS metagenome assembly ULKL01 (sample SAMEA4835501, study PRJEB28245) | human gut metagenome | biome: gut microbiome; material: fecal sample | place: Denmark | collected 2008
GGAACTAACCTAAGGTGGTATGAATTATTCAGGCTTACAATGATCACGTTTTAGGGAGAGATAAAAACTGGAAAGATGAGACCTACACCCATGAAGAATTTTAAGGACAGCCTCGGGCGTCCTCCAGGGGAGTTCTGGAGAGCCCTCAATGAAGAGATCATGATCGTTGAGCAGGTGGCGGAGGCCTTCGGCGTCACGCGCTGGGCAATTCTCAAACGTTGCCGTCTGGGTACGATACCCGCTTATAAGTATGGTAAGCGCTGGTATTTTATCCGGAGTGAGATCATGAGACACATGAAAGGGACGGTACAGTAGCACTAAAAACATTCATCAGTTGAAAATAGCAGAAGACCTTGCCATGCACGTTGCGAAACACCGCATGGCAAGGCACCCTATGCGCTCAACTGAACGTCAATATCAAATCGACAAGCTTATGAAGGATTTCCTTTATGTAGATTTTATCAACGGAACCAAACTGATGTTCCGCCACGCCGTCATGACGCACCATGGCGAGCTTGCGTGGGCAGTGTGCGAAGAGTCCATAGAGTGTCATTTACTCCATGATGCCATGGGTAGAGCCTATGATGGCATCCATCTCAAAGAGAAAGAGCTGATGTGCATTGACAGCATAGTCCCATGCTATAAGGGCAAGCCGATGCCACGAAGCAGCATCAAGTTTGAGGATCTTCGCGGACTCAAGAAAATACTCCCGTTCCAGAGTGGCTGTGCCTGGGGAACCTGCAAGCTGGACGACGGTACTGTTGTCGTCTTTGATGTTCTCAAGCGTGTGTTCCTGGCACATATGGTTTCGAAAGATGAGGTTATCCATCTTAACAAGATCCTTCCGTATTACAATGGCTCCATTCTGAATGTCTATCCGGAATTCAGCATGTCCCAGCCCCAGACGTAACAATCATCACTCATGATACCGCAAAAGACAATTGAAGAAATCATAGAAAGAGTAAGTTCTGCTGACTATATCGGTCAGTGGGTCCAGCTCAGAAAGTCTGGCGTCAACATGATCGGCAGATGTCCCTTTCATGGGGACCGATCCCCCTCGTTCTATGTCTATCCAGACCATTTCCACTGCTTTGGCTGTGGAAAGCACGGCAGTGTCATAGACTTTGTCATGGAGCATGAGCACATGTCCTTTCGCGAGGCCGTCCTTCATCTTGCCAGACTCCATCATATAGAAGTGAGTGAACGGAAAGAGACAGACAGCGAACGCAATGAAAGAATGCTGGAGGAGAATATGCATGCCTGCAATGAGTTGGTCTGTCAGGACTACAGAAAGGTTTTTCTGCAGTCGGCCGAGGCACAGAGCTATGCCTATGGCCGTTGGGGAAAGGAATACTGTGACGAGATAGGCATAGGCTTTGCTCCCGGCGGCCGTTTCCTCTCCTCTGGAAAATACGACAACGGCATCTTGAAGTCGCTTGGCCTTGTCAATGAGACAGGGGATGACTTTTTCTTCAACCGTATCGTCATTCCCATCCGCAACCGCTGGCACAAGGTCATAGGCTTTACCGCCAGAAGGATGGACGGGGAGCCAAAATTCAAGTATCTCAACAGCCGGGAGTCTCTTCTCTACAAAAAAGGCGAGTCTCTGTTCGGCATAGACACGGCCCTGCACGCCACGAAGAAGAACGGCACGCTCTATCTGGTAGAGGGTGCGCCTGACTGCATGCGTCTTCATGCCATAGGCGTTAAGAGCGTAGTAGCCAGTCTGGGCACTGCATGGACGGACAAACAGTTCACGATGATCCGCAGGATTACGGATACGATATGTTTCATCCCCGATGGCGATCTTCCGAAGGAAGGACAACTCTATGGAGCCGGAACGGAAGCCGTGTTCAAGGCTGGCCGAAAAGCCATGGAGCTGGGCTTCAACGTATCCGTCAAGGCCATTCCCAATGAGTCCGGAGAGAAACAGGATCCTGATTCGTATTTCGAGGACATAGACATTTTTCATAGAGTAGCCGAGGAAGATTTTGTGTTCTGGTATGCCGGAGAAAAATTCCGAAATGCCTCCAACACATCCGAAAAATACAATGTCGTCAAGGATGTCGTTTCTATGCTCGTCCGTTTTGAGGACAAGGCTAAGATCACCATGTATCTCGATGGTCTGAAGAACTTCGGGCTAGGCAAGCGCATCTGGCAGCAGGCACTGGAAGGAGAGCGCCAGCGCAAGGAAGAAGACCTGAAGAAATCCATTCATGACACAGCTGACGAGATGGACACCAAGTTCGGCTTCCACCTGGAGAAGAACCATTACTGCTCTATAACAGAGCGAGGCAGCGTCGTTGAATGGTCGAACTTTATCCTTGATCCTCTCTTCCTTGTGCTTGACGAGGAATGCCCCAAGCGTCTCTTTGAGATGAGAAACGAGCTCAACCAGAACAGGCTTGTCATCATGGAGCCGGGCGATCTCGTATCCCTGAACCAGTTCCGTGTGAAGGTGGAGCAATGGGGCAACTATATCTGGAAGGCCACAGAGAAGGAACTTATCAAGCTCAAGAGCTATCTTTTCAGCAAGATGGAGACGGCCCGGCAAGTGAGCCAGCTTGGCTGGCAGAAAGAAGGCTTCTTTGCTTTCGGCAACGGAGCGGCCCTTGATGGCGAGTTTCATCCTACGGACGACTATGGGATTGTCCGCATGGAAGGCAAAGGCAGTTTCTTCTTTCCCGCAGCGGCCTCATTCAACCGGTGCAACCATAAGCAGTTTGCCTATGAGCACCAGTTCTCGCACAAGGCACTCTCTACTGTAGACCTGAGGACCTTCTCCGACCAGCTCTTTCTCGTATATGGCAACAACGGCCGTGTAGGCTTCGCATTCGCCCTGGCCTCTCTGTACAAGGACATCATTATCCGCAAGACGGACAAGTATCCCATTCTCAACCTCTTCGGACCCAAGGGCTCAGGAAAGTCAGACCTGGCGCAAAGCCTGATGTCACTGTTCATGATCAAGAGCAAGGGCGTCAGCCTGTCCAACTCCTCCATGCCATCCCTGGCACAGCTGGCGGCATCGCTGTCCAACGGCATGGTGCATTACGAAGAGTACAAGAACAGTCTTGATCCACGTCGTATCGAGCTTTTGAAAGGCTTCTGGGACGGCATCGGCCGGACGAAGATGCTTCTTGACAAGAGCGGCAAGAAGGAAACCTCGGCCGTGGACTGCGCCGTTATCGTCACAGGACAGGAGATGCCCACCGCAGACATTGCCCTCTTTACCCGACTGATATTCCTGCAGCACCCCCACTCTGAGTTTACCATTGAGGAAAAGCGGGAACACAAGAAGCTGATGCATATCTGTGACAACGGACTATCCCATCTTACCATCGACCTGCTCCGGCACCGTGATTATTTTGAAAAGATATTCCCTACAGTCTATGATGAGGTGTTCGAGAACGTCTCCTCAGAGCTAGAGAATGACAAGATCGAGGACCGTATTCTCAAGAACTGGGTGACGATTCTTGCTGCCTATCAGACTTTGGAGCCAGTCATCGGAGTAAGCATGACCTCTAGGGCGTTCCACGACATCTGCATAGAAGGCATCCGGAATCAGAACAAGGAGACGAAGACCAACAGTGAGCTCGGGGACTTCTGGAGCATGCTGCAATTCCTTTACGGCGAAGGAGACTTCCTCGATGAATGCGACTTCAAGATCGTTTATATGACGGAGCTGAAGACGGATATCGGCATGATGGAGTTTAAGGATCCTCAGCCGATCCTCTTTGTTCAGCAAACCCGTATCTTCCAGCTCTACAAGATGAAATCGAAGGCGGCCGGAGATGAAAGCCTGCCTGTAGGAACGCTGAAGCACTATATACAAAACAGCCGTGCTTATCGTGGAGTCAGACTGCAAAGGTTCTATAAGACCAAGAAAGGCGAGAGAATGATAGACATGGACAAGCCGACGAAACGTGACGGCACGCCTAATTGGCTCGTTCACTCCCAACGCTCATACTGTTTCGACTACAAACTCATCAAAGGCATGTATGGCATCAACCTGGAAGGAGTAATAGATAATGATGAAATGGAAGAAGACGAACCATTTTAGTGGTATCATGTATTGAAACAAGCTCATTGCTGCCGTTCTGTCGGGAGACAGGACGGCAGTTTCGTTATAGCTGATGAATATTTTCGATAAGCTAATAAGCAGCTATCAATCGTTGTTACATCATGTTACATATATAATATATTGATAATTAGAAGTTTAATGACTGAAAGAATAGTTTACACTCCATTGCTCTTTGTTACATTGTTGGACTCGGATAGAATTTTGTTGTAGCTTGTTCGTTCCTGATTATTGTCTGTTTATGCCTCAGGCCTTGTGTTTACGAAGACTTACCAAGGCATCAAGCCTGTAACAACATGCAACGCTGAAAAGCGTATACGCAGGACGAGATACGAATTTCATTTGAATGTTATTCCGCCCTTGCGACCGATAGCAAAAAGTATCTGCATGCCAAGGTTGTCCAGCCTCCAGCTACAGCCATCAGCCAGGAACAACTTCTCATGTTCATCTGTTACAGCAACAAGCCTGTCTTTGCTGTCTATTCCAGCCTTGACTGAAACCAAACGGTCATATCCTGACATAGGAACAGACAAGGATAGATCACCAGTCAGCAGAAGATTCCCATCCTCAGACTTATCTCTCAGCAATCTGATGCTGTCTATCAGCTGTTGACATCTGGCAGTCTGGCATTCATTAAAGGAAAAGCTCGTAATCGTGGCAACAGGCATATCAAGGATCTTATAGCTATACTTACTGCTGTCCAATACCATCCGTCCGTATTCCGAAACGGGAACGAAGCTGACATCTTCTGATCCATTGGATATGCAGGCTGTCTGCCATCCGAAAAGCTCGAAAAGCCGGTCAGCATCACTGCCAAGAGCAGCCAGCCCATCATTGCAAGGAAAGAGAATGACATGAGCCTCTGATGGAGCATCACAGGCTTCGAGGATCTTGGGAACACTCCTCCTGTTTTGCAGGCAAGCGTCTCTCCAGCGTTCTTCCGTCATAGCAGCCTTCCACTTCATCAACTCAACAACAGTGCCGTCCGAAGTCCCTTTCGCCAGGTTATCAAGGTCACCGGGAAGATTGTTTCTGACTCCCAAGCCATCAGCATCTGTAAAGCTTAGCCGACTGTGTTTTACCTTCTGCTGCCATTCCCGAAAGCCCTTAAGACTGTCCACTAGGAACAATTGCTCAAGGACTGCGGTCATGGAGGGATTAGCCAAGGAACGAGTACTATTCGCATGCGCCTGATAAATTTCAACCATCTTGTGTTTCAGAGCATTGAGTGTTAGATAATCTGTCTGATTCATTTCGCAACAAATGAAAGTTTTGACAATGCATTACATTAAGGCAACGGCAGCTCAAAGCTCCTGAACAGCTGCTTTCCTTTTTTGTCAATGAAACACCAACGCTGTGCGCGGTAAGGTACTCCGTTCTTGTCAACACAGGAATAGTCCACACGTACCTTCCACCCGCTGAAGGCTGCTTTTCTTCCACCGCCGGCAGTCAGGGAACGGAGCTCTGCCATGCCGCGCATCTGTCTTTCGGCAAGACCGATGACATAGCGGTCATTTGGGTTGAAGTGATGCATGTTGTCCGTTCGTCTCATGATGGTATCCGTGACGGCTTGCATGTTGCTGACCATGCCCTTTACCTCCTCCCGGGTAAAATAGCCAGTACCGAAAGCCGAGTCCGGCTGTGAGATAGTGATGACATTCAGTTTTTCGGGATTGTCAACGGTGAGCTCAAGATTCTCTTTGGCAAGACGCTGCATCTTGTCTTTTGAAGGGCCGCATGCCATGAGAGACAGGCTGCCCAGAACGACGAATAGTATTTTCTTCATAGACTTTCATTAGTAAGTGAGCTTGCCAGGAAGCAAGCCCTATTGTTAAAGACGATATTTCTGAGAATAGTAAGAGATGTTCCCAAAGGCCTTGAACCTTACACGCTTCGTGGCCGGGATGACCATTGGCTCCCCGGTCTTCGGATGCACGATACGATGCTCGGCGTATTGCTGAACGACGAACCTTCCAAAGTCGGGCAAGATGACCTCATCCTCTCTCTGCAGGCTGTCTGATAAGGCACAGAGGAAAGCCTCCACGGCTTTCTGCTCCAGCTTGATGGAGATACCTGCATCCGCAGCCGCCTTTCTGATTATTTCATTCTTTGTCATAATATAGAATTTGATGTTAGTTGTCAATTGACCGTCACAGGGGCATAGGCCGGTATGATTCTCTTCTTGTCATCCGACAAGCGCAGGAAAGCCTTCGACAAAGTTCCGTTCTCATCATTGAGAATGACCTCGTGGGACGTTATGCCGTCTGCAAGCAGCTCATTCAGTTCATCAAGCGTCACCGCATGTCCCTTGACATGCCGCCACAAGGACAGATGATAAGGCTCCAGCTCACCGTCACGTTGACAGCAGTTGAAGGCTACCGGACTGACCATGACCTGTCCGCCACATAATGGACATCTCCCGATAACGGAAGTGAGAGACATGCCATGCTGCTTGTCTTCCGTAAGTATGGCTGAGAATATTTTCCCCTGACTGTTGTAGCAGCCGTCAAGGATGGTCGGATGGCCTGAAAGCCAGGCTTCCACTTCGGCAGGCATGATGAAACGATGAGAGAGAATGCCGTTGCAATGGAACTTGCATGATGGACGTTTTCCCATGGCATGCTCACACCAATAGCCTTTGCTGGTGATGCGGATCCGTCCTCCGCAGTGAGGACAGCGATGCTCGAGGAACTTCGCCTCCGGTACCACAATGATATCACCCTGTCTTGTCTCAAAGTGCGCCAGATACAGTTTTCCCTGATGATCCTTCAGCTGAAGGACATGCGTGCGGCCGTCGTCAGACAACTCTCTGAGCAGGTCTTCCGTGACCTTGACACCGCGGATAAATTTATTATAAGTCATACGGTTTGTTTTTGGTTAGTCACCTCCAAATGGAAAGTGAAGTTAAAGTTAAAGGTATTTCCAGTCCCAGATCAGTCCCTCGACGATGGCCTTGCCGGACATCACCGTCGCCCAGCCTTCGGGGTCAAGACCGAACCACAGGTCATTCCACGAGTAAGTCTGGATCTGCCAGGCCAGCAGCCAAAGGTCAGTATTGATAGTCTCCAGCCTTGTGACGATCTCGTTGGCTACATAATAGCGTTCGGCAGAGTTCAACAGATTCACCTTGTGTTTCTCTGTCTTGCCATCCGAGTCTGTGACATTGTAGCTGCCGCTAGTCACCAGCTGTTTCATGAAGGGATACAGACTGGCCATCTGCGTGGTTGCATCAATCAGCTCGTCCGAGACCAGAGTAGCGATTACCGTTCCTTTGAGATGCCCGGGGATGGAGCGTCTGAGAAGAGCCATGTTCTTCGGGATCTCCACAGCAACAAGCTCTGTTGCCCGCTTGATCTGATAGATATTCTGCATGGCACCCTGCGCGTTCTGAAGATAGCCAAGCATCTTGTCCTCCAGCTGGTGCATCCGCTCCATGGACAATGTGACGGCCGCTTCTGCGGCGATGATTTTCTGCTGGGTCTTCTCGCGCTTCTTGAAGAGGTCCTTCAGTATCTCCGTCTGTGTGACGACGGCACCTGTCAGCGTCGGATCCGTCTGCTGTGCTGAGCCAGCGGTAGAAAAGGCACAGGCCAAGAAAAGACACAGAATCTTTTTGTTCATTGTTTCGTTGGTTTTATGCTGCAATCCATAATGACACAGCTATTTCACATTCTGAATCCCCGGTGACGGGCCTTGCGCTCCCGCATCTCCTCGCGAATATGCGCAAGATGCTCGTCCCGTTGAAACTTTGTCTTCAATTTCAGGGCCTCTGCAGGCATTTCCATGACGACATCATTCCAGTCTTTGTAGGCTGCCGGTGGCTTCCTTGAGACCGTGCGTCCTGAAAGGGCAACATTCTTTGAGAGCTCTTGCAGACACGCTTCCTCTACCGGCATCCGAATCTCCTTTTTGTCCATCTGCACTAGAAGCTCATTCCCTTTCTGAATGATGCTGATATCCTTTCCATCTACCAACGCTGCCATCCGCATGCCATAGATCCGTCCGGCGAGGTCATTGTCAAAGCAGTCCACCGCATCAGCCATCCTGAAATGACGCATCACGCCGTTCACCTGACCATTGGAGAATGTGCCGCCAAGGGAGACGAACGCCGAATGCGCAAGATCTATTCTTGTCTTGTTCGCCTGGTAGAAGGCCATGGCATCGTAGGCAGACTCGGCAAAGTAAACCTCTCGCACCATGGCAGGATTATTCAAAGCCGATGGTATTCCCGCTACCCACATGGCCGTAGTAGAGTTCGTACCGGCTGCCTTGCCCTTATAGCCCCGATCCCCACGCAACTCATATCCGAGAAGATCCTTTTCAAAGCCAGGCTCCCTGTAGGGGAAGCCGATCATCGGCATATTACCCTTGTACTTCTCATCCCTGACGACTGAGATATGGTTGGAGAACAGCGATACAGTGTCCTCCGTGATGCCCCGGTCAGCAAACATACCTTTCACGAAGTCCACGTTGCGGTTTGTCGGCTCCGCCACATAGCGTTTCGGGTTGAAAGTCTGTGACACGGCTCCCAGCGGATTGCTGTACCGTCTGCTCTCATAGTCCATGACGGGCATGCTGGCAAAATCCGCCAGGACCTTCGTGATGACCTCCCATTGATTACGCCCGAACTTATTGAACTGACCGAGATGCTCGCCGACGAAGTCCACCACGTCTC
>ULKL01019738.1_pt1 | contig 8432 bp, 12 predicted proteins | sample 1951161 | NCBI WGS metagenome assembly ULKL01 (sample SAMEA4835501, study PRJEB28245) | human gut metagenome | biome: gut microbiome; material: fecal sample | place: Denmark | collected 2008
TATCAGGGATGTACTCAAATCCTATATCATTGCCCGATACTATGGATGGGAACCAAAAGAGGAAGACCTAGAGGAAATCATTTCCAATACATCCTATTTCAATTTCAACGTAGATGATGCTATCTATGAAGTCCTAACAATGCCAAGAGAAAAAATAACCATCTAAAACAAAGAACTTATGAAAACAACAAATCCTTCATCAAGAATCACAATCAGTCAGAATGGTAATCAAATACTAACCTGCAAAGTATACAAAGAGCCCAACTATATATTATCTATGTCCAACGAAGAAATATTAGAACTCATCTCTGGACTAGACTATATGGGTAACATACCAACGGTACCAGACCTAGAGAAACCAATAGAGATCCAAGTCTCAACCACCCGACAAATATCCTTAGAACAAAACAAAGAAGTCCAAACCAAAATCAAAGAGATAATATACAATAACCTCTATGATACTCTGATAGATGAACTAAAGGGTACCATCTCTAGGTTCCAAGCCCAGTACAACATCCAAGAGATAAACCCATACCTACAGGATATACTTCAGAACCCAGAAGATCTAGTATCCCTCTCCCAACACCACAAAAGATAAATAAAAGAATACCTAGAGCCTAGAAAACTCTAGGTATTTCTGTGTACACAAACCAAGTATATAATCAATTACCTTCCAAAACAAAATAAAACCAAGTATACAGATACTAGGTACACAACCCACCTACCCCACTCCCAACAAAGAAATATACAAATAATATATAACAAGGTACACAATAAACCTACCTATATCATATACACAATCTGAATATACAGATATCATTAACTAAGATACAAATCCCCTATATCACAATCAATATATAATACATATAACTAATACTAACTTACCTTTCTTAGGCTCTTGGTTTATTCCTTTTCTGTGTACCAACGGGGGTTTTTCGAAAATGTCAGGAACATACCCATTTGGCTGCCCATCTACTATACCAAACACTATAGCTCTCAAAATTTAAAGTACTAAATCCTTGAGGCCCCAGAGGCCATTTTAGGCAATAAATCACCATACATGGCCCCTCAAATCACAGAAAAGCAAAAAGTACACTCTGGCAATAGTTTTTGAGATACGTATATGAGCCTTTTTGACACGTAGCTATTTTAGTAACGCCTATATATAATATACTAATATGGGTGGGATTTAGATACGTATGTATTTTAGCTTCACACGTGTAATTGAAAAGTGTTCTGTTTGGCTAGTTTGTGTAATCTAGGATTTAGGTTGTGATTTTGTGTACCTAGACTCGGATTTTAATTGCCAAGAGGCTAGGATTTATATTAAAATTGTGTACCTAGAGGGGCCATTTTAGGTTAGGATTTTATAAAACTAGGTACACAATTTATGCCATAAATGGCCTCGGATTTAATAATCCTATAGGCAATCAAGGGGCCCATTTTAATTACCATCCTAGTAATATTGTTGTTAATTGCATAAGTATTTATATTAGGGTTATTTTATATAATTCTAGGACATTAGGGGCCTTCGAAAGGTAATCAGGGATATTGCATATTTAAAAATAAAGTATTAAATTTGCATCAGAGAAAAGAAATAAAGTATTAATCATTTAAAATTTATAGACTTATGAAAACAAAAGAAGTAACTATCCAAAACATTAAATTTAACCTCAGTACCAAACCCCTAGTATCTGAACCCGAGACTTATCCCGATTATCCTTCAGTCCCAGTAAATCAGATAACTAATAAGATCATCACTAATCTTATTAGTTACTTACCAGAGTATCCTTGGTACGAATATATCTACAATTCAAATGACCAATTCGACGAAAACTTACCAGAGCTAATAAATGCTGGCAATCACTTTATTAGCCTTTATATTAATACCGACGATTGCCTAATCGAATTTTCTACCGAGCAACCAGATTCTTCAGATAACCTTTGCGAAGACCTTTCCTTTACTACAGCTGGTATATACTTCACAGTATACTTCGATTAAAACTAACCTAGTAATATTGCCCAGGCCTAACTAAGGTACCTGGGCTTTTCTATGTACATACCTAAGAGGCCATCTATAGACTTCATATAATTACCTAAGAGGTACTAGAGCTTTACTACACATATACTTACTAGCCCTATATAAGAACCCACTAGGCCTATCTATAGATCTTATAAGGCTTACCTAAGTACGCTAACTATCGACCATATATGGCCTTCAGGTAATAGGCATATAATATACAGATATTCTATAGCCACTTAAAAGGCCCTCCGAAAATCCCCTAGAATCTTCTGGCCATGGGGATTTAGTACGAGGATTACCTAGAGGTTATAGTAATGGAACCATAGATGGCCTTAATTTGTTATCATACAGGTATTATATAGCGGACAACCTCCGGGCAATTTAGGCCGCCCGGAGGTTAATGGGTGGAAATTTGATAATAAATAATGTACACGCAAATAATAAAATTTTTGAGATATGCAAATATTTTCTGAAAATAAATATTAAAATAATAAAATTCATTTTTAACAAAAATTTTTCTCGAATTTTTTGTAGATTAAAATAAAATCCTTATCTTTGCAATGTCGGAAACGATAAGAGTTCTAAAATTTAATAAGAAATTTTTCAAAAAAAAATCCTTTGAAAATTTTGTAAATTAAAAAATAGTTCTTATATTTGCATAGAGAAATAAAACAAAAACCTTTTCGAGTTTCTAATAAGACTTGAATTTTTATCGAAAAGGTTATAATAAAATAAATTCAAAAATTCAAGCTTTTTTATTATGGAAGAAAAAAAATTAAATTCAGTTGAGAATGTAAATGTAGTTGTTGAAAATTCTACAAAAGAAAAAATTAACAAAGTGAGTGCTAAAAAAGCTAAAGCACAATCTAAAGCAAACAATATTCTTTATAAGGATATTTTAGTTAATTTGAATAAGTCTACTGAGGGACTTTTAAAAACTTCTTTCGGTGTCAAAAAATCAGACATCTATAAAGAAGAAATTTTTTCAGAACTTTCAGATAAAGAGAAAAAAATTGCTCGAAAGAAATTTCGTAATACAATTCTTTCATTGTCCGAAAGTTTGACACAAGAAAAGGACAAAACTCGCTTAGAAAAACTAAAAAAAGCGTTTTTAGACTTTTACAAACAAGTTTACAAAGTAAACGATTTTTCTCTTTCTTCAGTTTGTTCTGAAAATATGAAAGAAACAAACAAAGAAATTTTAAAAAAGGCTTTACAAATCGTGAAAAAATAAATCAATGTTTAACTAAAGTAGGGATTTAGTTCCCTACTTAAAAATTATAAATCATTATGAAAACTATTAAATTTTTACAAGAAAGTTTTACAAAAGAAAGATTTCAACAAGAAATTAGCTTTAAATATTCTTATAATCGAGATACAGTAGAGAGCGTAGATTTTCGTATTAATCAACGCAATATTAAAGATTTTTACGAAGCTATGCAAAATTTTGAAAATTCTTTAGTAGACGAGTTTAAAGAAAAGAAAAATGATTTTTGTAGTGCAAACCAATTTTTAGAAAGCATATCAGACTTTGATAAAATTATTTTTGTAATAATTACTTACATGAAAACATATTTTGATTTCTGTAAAGATTATTCTAAAATTAGTTTACATGTACATTTAGTCCAATTTGATTTTACTACGAGTGTTTTAATTCAAGGTTTCTATAATTATAATTATAGGGATTTAAGTTTTTCTACTAAATTAGAAAGTGAAGTATTAGATTCTGAAATTGAATTGCTACAAGAAAAATTAGACCTAATTAGAGAAGAAATTTGTAAAATAATTGGAGTAGACCCCAATTTAAAAAAACAGAGTCACGAAGACAATTATATTTTCAATTTAAATATTGATTCAGATAATCAAATAGGATTTTTTTTGCAAGAAACTGAATTATAATTAATTCTTAAAATTTTTTAGAAAGTAAGGGAATATTTGTCCCTTACTTTTTTTTTGACTTATTCTAAATAAGGGCTACCGTACCCCGCATTTAGTACCTGGTATTTTTAGGCTTTCGTATTAAGGGGTACCTTGAACACAAACCACGAATTTACTACCACAACTTTTTACCTCCTCGTATTAAGGGCATTGCCTAGAAAAGCCTTGAACACACACTAAAATTTTTTCCTACACACACGTTAAGGGCATACCAAGACACAACACACAAAAAGCCAGGGAATAAAAACATCCCTGGCATTCATCCTACAAAAGAATATCCAATATCTCCTTAATCTTATTCTTCCCAATAATCCTTCTACTATTCCTTACTTCATAAAAGAAAACATAATACTTCTGAATCTCAATACACCATAACCGATTACCTCCTTCTAATAAAGGTTCTATTCTCATCATATCTCCCGGATCAATCCAAATCTGATACCAAATACTCTTACCTTCAGAACATCTTAAGATTCTCTTTTCACTATCTTCTCTTAATCTATCAATCCTTACCATACTCTTCCTTAATCCTTTCCAAATCCTTTAAAGCCAATTTCAAAACCTTAATCCTATGTGGGATATATTTCTTATAGGGAGGAAACCAATACCCAAATATCCGATCCTCTTTATCAATCTTATCTATGGGAGTCTTCAACCATCGATTACCTCTTATAGTATGATACTCTCCATAACCAATATAACTAAATCTTTCAGGAAACCAGAGATGGGTAATACCAAACCTTTCAGGTTGGAACCAGGGTTTAATTACACTATGCCAGAATTCATGGTTCTGATTATCGAATATCCTACACATCCCTAGGTTAGTTTCTGCATGTCTTAGGAAATCAATTACCTTGATTATCTCATACTTCACTTTCTCATAGTTTTCGAATATCCTCATCTCTATGGTGAAGTTATTCTTTGCCTTTTCATCGATATTACTCATGATACTAATCCATATAAGAATATTATAAACCAAGCCACTAGGATAAAGATATAAGGGATTGCATACTTCTTAAATGGGTATCCTTCTATCCCATCATGGAGGGCATATATAAATACTATGGGCCATAGTAACATCATTAATGCTACTCCTAGTAACTTCAACCAAGTAAAGCCAAGGCATACCATAGCATCAAAATTCATTGAGCTACCCTTATAATTACCGTGACTATCGAAGTGATAGTAGTTCTTAGGTTTTAATACTTGCTCAGATCCTAGGTAGGGTGGTAGGTCCTTTTTAATGAACCTACCCTTGCTATCTCTTGCCCTTTCCCTTAGGAGTTTAGGGGCAGATAAATCTTCGTCGTAATCTTTAATTCTAGCCATTGTTTTTCTTTTTAAAGAATATTAGGTAAATAGGAAATAAAGGTAATACTAACCAGATTGTAAGGAATAATAGATGAGGTCTTATCATCCTGATTTCTTCACATAACATCTTGATTAGAAGTATAGAGGGGATTAGGCATATCCCATAGATTATGCCTAATATTATCCAAGTACTATTCATTGAGCTTTTCGATTAGTTTTTTAAGTTTCTTATCTAAGGTTATCACTTTCTCAAGGGTTTCATCATCCTTGTATTTCCCGTTATCATCCAACCATTTTTTGATTGCCTCTAAGGATTTCTTGGATTGGTGATATGCAACAAAGGAATTGTACTTCTGTTCATTCTCTGTAGTACAAGGTAGGATTATTGCATTACCTTTCCCATCTAATCGAGTAAATTGACCCTCTAGATTTGTTGTTCTAGTAATTATTACCTTATTAGATAATATTGCAGTACCATTCTTTTTATCGATAGATACTACGTTTGCCTTTTCCATTAGGGTTTTGTCTTGGTAAATTACCGAGTTACCCTCTTTGAGTTTTATTACTTCTTTTTTCATATAAATAATGTATTTATTTCGTTATACAAATATACTATTTTATTTTTAAATATCAATCATTATTGAATAAATTCTGCAAATCTTCTGAGGTTATTCCATGCTGACGGTAGTAGTCGTATTCCCAAGGATTGAGAGGTTTGCAATTGACTGGGTATTCGTCTCTTAATTCGAAAGGCAAATAGCCAAGAAATTCTATACTGTTGAAATACTGTATCTTACCGTCAGTAAATAAGAAATATTTCAAGGGTCTATCGATTGCCTTACCGAAATTACTTCCTATTAATCTGATATCCTTGTTGGCAATGTAAACATGATACTTATCAGTTATCAAATATACCTGGGTATTCCAGGGTTTCTTCGATTCATCTAAGGTTTTCCTAAACCAATCAACCATAATCTGTTGTTTCTTTCCTATATCCATAATTAAATTATTTATTCATTGATAAATAGAACTCGATATACCCACCTAAGAAAGGCTACAAGCAATACTTTACCATCTTTAATGTAAACTCTAAGAATTTATATTATGGATAAACTTACTAACGAATTAATTGCCAAGGTTGCAAACAAGTTAAACCTTGAACCAGCTCTGTTAAAGACAGTAACTGTAGTAGAATGTGGTAATCGAGACGGATTTTTACCCTCTGGTAGACCTCAGATTCTCTTCGAGGGTCATGTAATGTGGAAATATTTGAAGATAAAACTCGATGGAGAAGGTAAAAGAACCTATTTATACGATCTAGCCAAGAGAAATCCATCCTTAGTTTATCAAAAATGGACCAAAGAATTCTACTTAGGAGGTGAAGGAGAGTGGAAAAGACTCGAAGCAGCTCGTAAAATTGATGAAAACTGTGCTAATTTATCCACTTCTTGGGGATTGGGACAGATTATGGGCTTCAATTATCAGCTTTGTGGATGTCAATCAGTGGATGAAATGATCCAAAAGATGTCTGAATCTCATGAAATGCAGCTAGAAATGATGTACCATTTCCTCTATAACTCTGGTTTAGTGAAGCATTTGAAGGCAAAAGACTGGGATGCTTTCGCTAAAGGATATAATGGTCCTGGTTACAAAGACAATAACTACGACCAAAAACTAAGAAATACCTACGAAAACTTCAAAGATAAATTATGAAAGTAATATACAACAACATTATACCTTTCAAGGGATACAAAGCCATCGACCTTTTTGGTTTAGTGTTTGTAAGAAAGGGGGCTAAGTTTACTGAGGTAGATTATAACCATGAACATATACATTCAAAGCAAATGGCTGAGATGTTATGGATATTTTTCTACCTTTGGTATGGAATCGAGTACTTAATCATACTTTGTTTTGCTAAATGGAACAAGCAGAATGAAAGGTATCATGATGTAAGTTTTGAGGAAGAAGCTCATAATAATGATTCGAACCTGGATTATATTTCAACTAGGAAGCATTATGCTTGGTTCAAATACATAAAATTGAGAAGTTACAAGAAATGAAAGACTTAAAAGTACTGGGAGTATGTGGAGGGCAAGGAGCCCTCCTATTCCCTTTTAGAGATAAACTTATTGGAAATATAGAACCTCGTGGAGTATTCCATACCGGTAGAGAAGAACAGTGGAAAGCTAATTTCAAAGGCATACCTTTCTTAAAAGGGTATGAACTACCAGAAGATTGGCATCCAGATATCATATTATCTAGCCCTGATTGTGGTAGTTGCTCAGTAATGAGATTATCTAAATCTAAGGCTCTTGGAGACCCTAAAAGTAATAAAAGTATACAACTAGTATTCCAAGCAATTCAATATTACGAACCCGCTCTCTTTCTTATAGAAAACCTACCAAGATTGCTATCTCTCATTTCTAAAGAAATGTTAACGGACTTCTTTAAGAACTATAAACTTATTTTTCACGAAAGAAGCGTTTCTGACTTCGGAAACTCCCAAGTATCAAGAAAAAGATTAGTAATTATCGGAGTTCATTTAGACAAAGGAAAAGAGTATTTGGATTCTTTTAATGAAGTATTCCAAGTAAATACTCCAAAACTTACTAGAGATTTACTAGTACAAGCCCCACAGGAAGCTTTAATTCCATTCTCTGATAAAGTTTTAGCCATGTATGATTATCGGAAATTACCTGAAAAGAAAAATCTTACAGTCAGACAAGTAAGACAACTTTGGACTCATGATTTCAAAGATGAAAAGAAATGGCCAATCAAAACTGCTAAGATGAGTACTTTACCCGGAGTATACCGATTAGAAGAGGATAAACCTCCTTTAACACTCAGACCCTCAGATAGGCAATTTAGACCTGATGGGTATCCCTTGGGTATTTATGATTTCAAGGCAATTATGGGATTCCCCGAAAATTACCGAGTGTTTATTCGGGGATTTGCAACTTGGGATCCTAAGACTTATCATTACTGGTTAAATAAAGCTAGGTATACCTTGAGCAAAGGGTCAGTATATGAAGTAGGATTATGGTTTAATAAATGTCTTTAGGAAGTTTATTTGTAAAAACTTTTTGAATAATAGATATATATAATATACTTCGTATATATATATCTATTATTATATAGCTCTATACTTATATATACTTCG